>UMHE01043697.1_pt1 | contig 68579 bp, 68 predicted proteins | sample 1965451 | NCBI WGS metagenome assembly UMHE01 (sample SAMEA4836090, study PRJEB28245) | human gut metagenome | biome: gut microbiome; material: fecal sample | place: Denmark | collected 2008 | reverse complement strand
GTTTTATTCCTGCATATATAATATATATAATATATAATATAATATATCTGTATTGTAATTATATAGTAATGTTCTTATTCAGTAATGGCTTTAAGCCACACTTGTAAGTAGTAGAAACAAAACAGAAAAGAATGGAAGAGGAAATGCAAAGCGGCATCTTCTTATCTGTCTATAGGTGCTTACACTCCACTCAACTAAAGCAGATGGCTTTAGACTTTATGTCGGGGAAAATTGCAAAAGTCTTGAAAAAACTCTTGACAAACGAGAAATACTATGGTATCATATGGGTACGATAAAGTTCTTATGCTTTGTTGTTTACGACATTTGATTCTACTTTTCTTGACATCATTTGCGACTTGTCTAATCGCGGTTCTGTAAATCAAAACTTTATCAAGATTGGCATTTCTTTTGCTATTGTTTGGATTTTCAATATTTTGTTTTATGTGTTTGACTAATCACATTTCCGCGAATCAAAAACTTTATCAAGATTGGTGTTTCAAAACAAACCCCTTGTCATAACGATGACAAAGGGGTTTTCTTTTTACAATATTTTCAAAAATGACGACCGTAAAAGTGATGCATGCAAGCAAGTATCACTTTTGTTGTCGCTACGGTTCTTTTCCTGTAAGCCGTAAGCACTAAAACTGCCGAAGAAGCAAACAAAACGAGTTGTATTTTCCTTTAGCTTCTCTTTTACATCCTCAGACATATACCGGTATACATTGTCCGTTATCGTAATTTGGTACATCGCTTTTCCTGTGAGAGAACTTGATAGGACAAGTTCTCTGCCGTTCTCGTCTTCTGTGCGGCTCACAGAGACATCTACGTTTCCGTAATACATAATCAGGTTGCCGGATTCAGAACGCTTTAGAGGGAGTGTGGCGAGCTTCAGCGGCAACCGTTTAAACTCGCTTACGCGGGATTTGGTTTTGGTTCCGCAATATACACTTATAAACTCGTCAATAGCTCGTTCTATGAAAGCTACGTTTCCGCGTTTTAGGTTGCTTTTCAGTTCCGCTTGAGTATATTCTTCTTTCTTCACGTAACAACCGTCTTTGTGAATAGCTGTTTCGGGCATTGAGAAGTGCGGATACTTCAAATCATTAACATATTCACATTTTGCTATTTTGCAAAACGGGCAAACCAGAAAGCTCAAGAATTGTTCTTCGTCTTTGCTTCGCAAGTTCCGCAAAACTTCCTTGATTTCTTCTGACGAATAGTTCCTGTTGTCTACAAGACTGTATGCTGTTTCTATTTCCACACTCAAGGTTCCTTTCTCTTTTCTTGTATCCAATTATATTGTTTTCCTGTTCTTTTGCAAGAAATTTTGAAAAAAATCTGACATAGACACGTGAAAAAAATCGTGAAAAAAAGATGACATTGACTCCAATATAAAGCTGCGATATAATAATTATAGTGATAAGTGTGAGAAAAAAACAAACATAAAAAGCTTTTAAGCTTTTATTTTTTTTACTTGACAAACAAAAAATACTATGGTATGATTTTAGTATAAGATAATTATATTAAAAAATAAAATTGCTTGAAGTGTTCACACTAATACAGTCTCCTTTCTAAGAAACACATAAATGCTGATATTCAATTATTTGAATATCAGCATTTTTTATTGTTTGCGTGAATTTTGAAGGGAAAACAATAAGTCGGTATATCGACAATCTAAAACAGCCAGTGTTCATTCTCCTTTCATAGCGAAATGCCGACACTCGTGCTTCACAAATAAGTGCGGGTGTCAGTATTTTCGTTCACTTTAGGACAGAAAAAGTTGTCTAAAGGGCAAATTTCTTCAATTCTCTGTCATATATAGGCGGAAGGAGAAAACATATCATCTATCACATTTACAAGGAAGGGGGGATTCGATGTATCTGAGAAAAAGAAAAAACATCAAGATAATAAACACACTGCTTGTGATTGCACTTTTAAGTGTTGTTTTGACGGTATCTGTGTACGCTGCAGATGTCAGCGTTTCATATAGCGGAAGTAATGATATATCAATGAGCAGTATCCTTCATTCGGATGTTGTTAAAACTATAAAAAATATATTAGTCACTCTGGTAAATCCAATCGCCTCTGTTTCTATGGGAGCGTCGCTTATCGGTTTAACGCTTTCTTCGTCTCAGAAACAGTCGGAGAGATTACTTAGAGCTGTTAAAGCTATTGTGTGGGCTTTTGCTCTTGCTAATTTAATAGGGCTTATTTTTACTGCCGCAGGCAATATTGTAGGCAGTAACACTTATACGTTCAGCTAATTCCTAATTCGGTTACTACACATTTTACCATGTGTGTTTCATAGACCAAAAAACTAAGAAAGGAGGAATTCTTGTGAACAAGACTTTAACTTTACAGACTTCACAGGCGACCAAGTTGCGTAAAACAAGCACTCTCGCCGTTGCGTCTGCGTCTGTAGCTTCACTTTGTTCCGTTTTATCTTCAATGGCTTTCGCAGCCGGTGAAGAAATTTCAAATGCGGTAATTAAAGTGTGCAAGGATATAGGCGGTATAATGACGGCGGTACTTAATCCTATCTGTGCTGTTGTAATCGGCATTTGCCTTTTAAGCCTTATCTTTGGCAAAAATTCAAAAAGTGCCGACTCTTCTATTCAGTGGATTAAAAGAGTTGTTATCTGCTTTGTATGCTTTAACTGTATAGGACTGTTCCTTTCTTACGGTACAAGTCTTATGGCAGGTATCGGCGGTCAGAGCAACTGGGGTTGATTGCTTGATTAAGTTTGAGAGTCGTGTGATTCATTGGTACTGAGATTGCACGAACACAACCTGTAGTAAAACTCAGAATTAACGCTGCGTTTGCAGCCTCACAAAAGGTGGGTACTGTTAAGGTCTGCTTGCAAGCGATTGTGAGCAGACCTTTTCTTGTTTTCCAAGACCGAAATTTTCCCCAAAAGGGCAAATTTGCAAAAAATTACTTCATATATTAACAAATCAAAGAAAGGAGGAAAATCCAATGTCAAGTATATGCGTTAACATTCTTTTCAGCGTAATACTCGGATTTGTTACGCCTCTTATATTTTCGGGAGCTTCGGCTGTCATGACTTTTATATTCGACACGTTCACGCGGCCTTTTCAGTTTACTTATGAACAAGGGCAGGGGACAAACTGGTTTGTCGAGATGCTCGGCTCGGACTTGCTTAACATCGTTGTTAAGATAATGATAAGCGCCGGAGTCGTGCTTGCAATTTTTATGCTTGCCGTCAACATCTTCAAACTGTTTTTTGCGGGTTTTTCAAAAAGAGTAGAGTCTCCGATTGCTTTATGTATTCGTGCCGTAATGTCTATATTTCTCTCCTATTGGATTATAGACATAGTGTATAAAGTCGTGTTCCCGATGTTTCAGTGGATGCTTGATAAAGTCAACAATATAACTATTAACACCGGTAAAACAGTCTCTCAGTCAATATCTGATATGTATTCGCTTGTGGAACAAACATCAGCCAGCGATTTTGGCTTGTCCGAAGGCACAAACTTTGTTGATAAATTGGCAGGGGCTATATCGGGAACTTCATACGGTTCAGTCGGAACAATTATAACCGCTATAGTGTTTATTGTCTTTTTCATAAAATCAATTATAGCGTTGTTCAGGCTCATTGCCGAAATGGCTGAAAGATATTTGCTTGTAAACGTGCTTACGGTTTGTTCTCCAATGATTATGCCTACCGTGATAAGCGATAGCACTATGCAGATATTCCTTTCGTGGATACGAATGATGATTGCTAACTGCTTGGTTCTTATTTTCAATTCACTCGGTATGATTATGTTGAACGTCGCTTTTGTAAACGTAGGCTCGGCTTGTACGGCTATAGTCGGAATGAGCGGAAGCGGCAGATGGATGAGACCTATTACCGCTATGGTTGTTTTTGTAGCTTTAATCAAGGTCGTGGAAAAGTTTGATGTATACCTTGCTCAGCTTGCATTTAAGATACAGGCTATAGGAGGCAACGATACAGGGCCGACCCTCGGCGGACTTATTGCTCTCGGTGGTAAGGCTAATAAAAACGTCGCTCAAGTGGCTCAGGCAGGAGGCTTGGGTAATTACTTAGGTGAAAAAGCCGGCAATGTGTTAGGCTTCTTCGGCGGCAACAGAAGCGGTTTGGCTAAGAACTTGTCTCAAAACGCAACCGAATACAGAGCAGCAAGCAAAGAAGAGGCAAGACAACTCGGTCACGGTGCTTTAGCCGATAGGCAGAATGAGGACGAGATAAACGAAGAGAATAAACGGCTGAGAAATCAGAAGAATACTCAGGAAACGGGCGATGACCAACCTAAAAATACCGGCGGTAATAATGGCAACAATCTGGGCGGTGGCAATCCTGAAGGTTCCGGCAGCGGCAATAAAAAGGATGACAATAGTCCGGACGAAACCAAGCCTGTTTCTACTACTGACGGTGGTGGTTTGAACCAAAATCCTGATGGCGGCAGCGGCGATAAAAAGGACGAAGAGAAAAAGGATGACAATAGTCCGGACGAAACCAAGCCTGTTTCTACTACTGACGGTGGTGGTTTGGGTCAAAATACTGGTCCCGGAACCGGTGGTACACCCAGAGCCGAACCTAATGGAACATTTAACTTCAGCGGAACGGACGAAAGCGGTACACCCGGTCAAGATACAACCAAAACTGTAGAGACCGTTCGTGACCGTGCCGAAGCCAAAGGCGTTAATGTTGAGAAAACGGTGGACGACAGTTATAAGGACAACAGTCTAAGTGACGCGGAGGCTACACGTCGCCAAGAAGAATATAAGCGTAAATTCTACGAACAGAAATCGCAAGAAGAAGAGAAATACGCAAAGGATAATCCGGAATATCCGGAGGATAAATAACACGGAGTCTTGCTCTTTGCGTTAATAGCGTGAGGGGCAAGACTCTTTCTGCTTTCTGTTTTCTCTCCATAGCAATCCCAAACAATCGAAAATACAGAAAGAAAGGGGGCAAAATCTTTGTCAGATAACCACGAAAACAACAATAATGACAGAAATAACGGAAACGTTGACAACTCAGCAAACAAGTCGGACATAAACAACGGCCGTGATGCTCGTTCCAACGGCTACGGCGATTACGGCGAAAACAGCGTTATTGATGAAAATATGCAGGACAACTTTATAAAGAACAACTCGAAGCTCGCAAATAACGGGCAAAACGATATGTCCGGACTGTCTTCAGACCAAAATACTGACAATGTGTCTGCAACGGAAAACAGCGACAAAACAAAAGGTTCCGACAGTAACGCTTCTCAGACTGCACAAACCGCTAAAGACGCCAAAACCGCAGAAGACAATGCCAAAGACGCCAAAGATACAGCAAAAGACGCTGCGTCAGAAGCAAGCGATGCGGCAAGCGATGCAGCCGGTGCGGCGGGTAAAGGCAAAGTTATGACTGCTTTTAATGTGACGGACAATCTCAAGGCTTCGGCACAGGAAGCGGAAGCTCAAGATGCGGAACAAAGTATGAAGGACGTAGCCAAGGATACTGTTAAGGCAGCTCCTAAAGTTGCGGCGGATGCGGCTTCGGGAAACGTCCCCGGCATTGTAGCCGATGCTGTTGATTATGCGTCGAAAACGCTTCCAAAGCTTGTAAAGATACTTCCGGTATTGCTTTTGTGTGTATTGCTTATCGGTGCATCTATATTCAGTATGGTCGGGATGTTGCCGTCAGTTATGTACGGAGGTCTTGAAGAAAAAGTTGAGGAACGACAAATCAACAAGGCTCAAAATGTTATCGAAGAGGAATATGAAAAAAGAATATCCGCTGTTGTAAGCGACATTATTAAACAAACTAAAAACGAAGCGGAAATCGGTACTTTTTCGGCGTGGAAACGTATTGTTGCCGGAAAGAACGATAACTACACCGTTACTGTTCAGCGTAAGAATGAGACAGACGCTGTTATTACCGTTAAAAACAACAAGACTTCTACCGGACTTAAAATAACCGTTAATCAAATTTACTTGACGGATTATTCTCCGTTAAAAGCCGATAAGGTAGCTTTGATAAATTCTTACGCTTATAAAGACGCATATAAAGACACTAAAGAATATCTGTCGGGTGAAGCTGTACCAGACGAAACACTCTTTGAGACAACAAGCAATACCAAATGGAGAAGCAAAGACACTTCAGGTCTTAAAAAATGGCTTGAAGATAATATGAACAACCTTGTTACATACAGTGTAAGCGAAGAGCCTCAGGTAACAGAAGACGGGTTTACGTATAGACAGCTTACGTACTCTGTAAACGGTATCTTTACCGAAGACGATATTTATGCGGCTTATGGCTTCTCAGATGCTCAAAAAGAACAGCTTAAATCATTAAATTTTGCCGGAAATATGTACCTCGCCGCGTGTGATGACACATCTCCGGAAGGCACGGAGAAATTATCATCATCCAACATATACCCGAAGCTTGACGTTTACACAAACCTTGTAGGCGGTAACGACAACCTTATCTGGTCTATGCTTCCGTCAGATTATAAACACTTGATTGCCGATAACGATGAAACAGGCACGGCAACAATTATTCGTGAGTTTATAACCGCTGCAAAAAATCAAGTTGGTTTTGTTGCAGGAGAAAACAACAACAATCCATACAGTGAATGGAACAACACTAACAGTGCCTACTGGAACGCTGCGTTCCTAAGCTATTGTGCGAACACGGTGGATTCGGTTCTTAATACCGGCACGAAACTGCTTGACAATGTTATACCGAACACAGGCAGCGTCGATTACATGACAGGCTTCTTGTTTAACAACAACTATGTGTGGCATTACAAAAATGATAATTATGTACCCCAAATGGGCGATATTGTAGTTTTGTATGCTCCACAGCAGACTATAAACGCGGATGGCAGCATATCTACTGTCGATACTCCGACAGTGGCGGAATCGTGTCCGGAACTTAACATCTCAGATACAGAACTCAGAGCAACCGCTCTGGGCCTCGTAGAAACGGTTTCGGGCGGAACTGTAACGTTTATATGCGGTGATACGGCAAATCACGCTGTGGAGCGTCTGGCTCTTGATTTGAGCGATTATAAGATAGTAGCTTATGTTACTCCCGATTACGGCAGCATTACAAACGGGACGGACGACTCGCTCATATACGACGGCGAGGTTTTTGATAAGGGTTCTTTTCTTTTCCCCGTTAAAGGAACAGTAACCGTTTCGGCTCTGTATCCTTTGTATCCGAGCGGTACGCCACATTCGGGACTTGACCTTGCTTGTCCTATCAATACGCCTATCGTTGCGGCAAATTCCGGTACTGTTGTAAAGATAGACAACGCTTGCAAAACTACTTACGGTAAGTTTATTAAGATACAATCAGATACGCCATCAGGTACAGTCTACTGTATATATGCTCATCTTAATCAAATATGTGTGAAAGAAGGCGATACCGTTTCCGCAGGAAGTGTTATTGCTCTCTCAGGTAATACGGGTAACACTACAGGCCCACATCTTCATTTCGGTGTAAAAAACAGTGCCGGAATTAACGTTAATCCTGTTCCTTATCTGGCTAAAAGCTCGGATATTCGTCTTCATGCAACTATTGTCAATTAACAAGAAAGAAAAGAGGTGCTTTTTATGACAGAACAAGAAAATCTTTCACCTGCATATGTTATACCACGTAATTACGAAGATAGCTTTATTACCGCCGGAGGACTTTCGTTCAGAAGTATTGGCGAGGGTGCCCTGCTCGCAGCTTTAACAATTCCTATCTTTATTTTCTTGCCTATCAGATTGCTTTACAGAGCTATTCTTATAGCTGTATTCGGCGGTGCGCTGTTTGCTTTCGGCGTTATAGGTATTAAACACTGCTATCTTTCCGAGTTTATAACGAAGTTCTTTAAGTTTAAAAGAAGCTGCCACGTTGTCGAAAGAGACGATAGTCACGTTTTTGACAACCTGATAGCCGAAACTGAAGATGCAGAAACACAAAATGATAACGTAGAAGAAGTCGTCGAGTTGGAAACAGTAGAGACGGTTGTTCTTGATTCAGATTCGTCAATTTCTGAGAAAGAAACCAAAAAGAAGCCCAAAAAGGGCAAAAAATCGAAAAGATAAGTCATATATAAAAAAAGAAAGGAGGTGCTTTTTTATGAAAAAACCCGAAACTTCAACTGAAAGAAAAAACGAAAGTGATAAGAGAGGTTTTAAAGAGTTCTGGGCTAACAAATCTACACGATGGGCGTTTTGGGCGTTTATCGCTGTTGTTCTTGTAACTATCGGTGTTTTCATTCTTAATGCAACAGTCAATATTTAATTTGTCGGTTGTCAAGGCTCCTTACTTACAGTTTTGTTTTTTTAAGACTAAAGACGCTGTGCTTTTGCATGGCGTCTTTTGTTTTGTGCGTTTGTTCATATATTAAATTCAAACAAATTCAAACAAAAGGGCAAATTTGTAAAAAAACTTTTCATATATAGGTGTAAGCAAACAATCACCGCAGTAATTACTTACAATAATTACTGCGGCATTAAACAAGAAATTACTTCTTGGTTATTTCTTTACAGCAAGCGACAATCGTCAATATTGATGCCATCAAACTTGCATTGGTGGTTAACATTTTAACCAATTCACAAAACTGTGAATAAACATCCATAGAAGCACCTCCTTTATTTTAGATTTAGAAACAAAGTTTCCTTCTTCATTAAAACCTTGTTAACGTAAATCAAAAAAAGAGGTTAATTTCTTGCTTCGTTGATTTTAGCACAGTCTGTAATTCCTTGCAAGGTTGTTTGCTTACATCTACATTTATAAGTATGAGTAAAAGCAAAAATCAAATTCAAGCAAAAGGGCAAATTTCTTTGGTTTTCGGTCATATATAAATGAAAGGAGAGCCTCAGAAAAAAATCAAAAACCGTGTGAAGATAAAGAGTAAATCTCTATTTTATGTGTGCTTTGTCTTGACACAAAATCAAAAATAACTACAATATATCTGAGGTGATAAAAAACTATGAAAAAATTTAACTTGAAAGAAGCGGCAAAAAACCTTAACGAAAAGCTTAAAAACGACAAGAAGTTTAAAGCTCGTTTTGCTACTCTTACCGTAGCGGGAGTAATCGTTATAGCAACTGCGATAACCGTTCCTACGGTTGTGCATAACAACAAAATCAAAGCGGAAGAAAACACTACGAATGTTGCCGTGCAGGCTGAACCGGAAACCGAGACTACAACATTGCCCGATGGCATTGAAACTACCGTCGATGCGGAAGGTCACGTTGTACCCGTAACCGACGAAAGCGGTAACTTTGTTTATACTACTGCTACGCCGGAAACAACCATAGCTGCTATCGAAAGCACCGCAGCAAACGTTAACAACAACACAAACAACACCGCCGGAGGCAACAAGGGCGGTTCAAGCAATACAGGCAGTTCAAGCAATAAAAGCACGGGCGGCAAGAAAAACACAGGCGGCAATAAAACAAACAGCGGTAACAAAAACAACTCAGGCAATAAGGGCAACTCCGGTGGCTCAAATAGCAGCGGCGGCAGTCAGCAACAGGGTTCTCGTCCTGTGACCGAAGCCGATGTCAAGGCTATTGTTGAAGAGGCCAGAGCCTACGCCAAAAATAAATACGGCTATCTTGTGGATACATCTATGGAATTTAAGACTCCTGAAGGTTATCCGACTTCTTGGGGTCCAGAGATAGGCATAACCAAAGAGTTTGAACCCGGAGATGACAAGCTATATGCTGAACACTTGCGTGACAGGATTGATAGTACGTATAAGGACGATAGGTATGGTGGAGCAATGGCTAATGTTTCCGACGAAGAGTGGGAGGCAATGATAAAAAAAGAGCCGCGGTGCCTAAGAATTAACATCTTCTATAAGTATCGTCCTAATGACAGCGCAGAACCGTATTATATTTATGTTGTTCACGGTTGATTGTTTTAAAGTCAAAAAATTCCCATTTTTTAAGCATTTCATTTCTCGCTTGACTTTTAAAAACAGTAGTGTATAATAGCATCAAGTGTTATCCGCACCCAGCGATAACGTTTCTCACGAAGATAAAGCCCTCCCCCAAAAGGGCATTATTTTTTTATTTCAAAATTCAAAATGAAAAAAAGTTGACATTGACACGTGAAAAAAATCGTGAAAAAAAGTTGACATTGACTTTAAAGAAATCCATATGTTATAATAAGTACAACAAAAAGTGTGAAAAAACAAAGCACCGAAAAAACAATCAAATAACAAATATCAGACCGTTTCCTTATGGGAGGCGGTTTTTTTATGCCCTTTTTTACATCGAATTTTCGTAAAAAGGGCAAATTTGCAAAAAACCTTTTCATATATAGGTGCAAGCAAGCAAAAATCAAATTTTCAAATAAGAGGAGGTATCAATATGCTCTTTGTTCCGAATTTTCCGAATTACGGTACGGGCTTTTCGTAGCACCGCAGCACATATGCAAAAATGCAAAAAATATTACTGTAAGTGTTTAAAAAAACAAAAATTTATACGAAAGGAGAAATCCTATTATGAACACTACAAGTATTCATTCAAACAACCGAAAACAGACAAAAATCGTAAGAATCGTGTCCGTCTTTCTTGCCGTGCTGATGATGTTGTCGGTAATACCGCTGACTTCATCGGCTATAAACGACGGAGAAACCGTAAGAGTTACCGGCAGAAACGACTGGATAAGCGGATTTTATTATGACTTTACTTCACATAAAGAGTTAGGCTTGGGCGGTAAACACGGTCAGCATCAAAGACTTAAAGCCAACGGGCAGGTTGCCTATTGCGTTGAGCCGGGCGTACAGGTGCAGGAAGGTAATAAAACGGCAAGTTCAATTATTAAAGGCTTGTCAGATAACCAACAGCAGCTTATTAAATACGCCTTTATCTACGGATATAACGGTACTCCGCGATACGGATATTCAGGTGATGTTGAAGAGGTTGCTACACAGGCTATTATGTGGGCTATTGTTAAAGGTCTGTTTAACACCGATAAAACTGAGACGTTCCTCAACTGTGCTTTCGGAGGCAAGACAAGCTCCGCAAACAGAGATGCCTGCAGAGCCGTATATTACAAGATAGAAGCTCAGATGTTAAGCCATAGAACAATACCGAAGTTTTCTACAAACAATTACTGGCAGTCATGGCAGTATGCCATAACTCTCGACTACAACCCGAACACGGGCAGATACGAAAAGAGTATATTTGATGATAACCACGTTATATCTGGATATACGTTCAGCATGCCGGGCGTTGAGTTTGAAGTTGTTGGTAACTGGCTTAACATATTCACAACAAACGAGTTTGACGGTTCGGAAGTAGTTACAGGCGAAAGGACCAACAACTCGTTTTCAAATCCGTTGCCTCAGCTTACGGCTATGTACTGCGTTGGTCCGGGTCAGACTACGGCAACGGCAGTATCAAGAAACGACCCTGTTAATGCGTATTTCTCTCTCAAAACAGAGGGTAGAGGAAAAATACAGATAAACAAACATGCCGAACAAGGCGATAGTCAGGGAATGGTATTCAATATAAGCGGTAACGGCATCAATATGGATGTAACGATAAACAGCGGAAACGGATATGACGGATATGTTGTTATAGACGATTTGCGCCCCGGTACATACACAGTTACAGAAAAGGCAACGGGCGAAAAGTATTATGTAGAACCTGATTATCAGTATACAACCGTTACGCCGAACAACACTTCAAATGTTTGGTTTTCAAACAACCTTAAACGCGGCAACATTGAAGTCAGAAAGAACGCCGAAGACGGTATTAAGTCAGGATACCAATTTAACATATCCGGTACTGCAATTGACGGCGAAACAATAAACGAAACAATCACTACAAACGCTGAGGGTGTTGCTACCAAAGAAGGTTTACCTATAGGTACATACACGGTAAAAGAACTTAACTGTCCTTCCTATATGGTAGTGCCGTCAGACCAGACTGTTACCGTTAAATATAACGAAACCTCTTCCGTAACCTTTGATAACAAATACAAACGCGGAGATTTGGTTCTTTCAAAAACGGACGCGGAAACAGGCGATACAATACTTGCTGATGATGCCGTATTTGCAGTAAGCGAATATAACAAAAACACAAACGAATATGATTTCGTGTGCAACTTGTCTCATTCGTCTACACTTGACAACGACAGATACGGTTGTACCGACGGTTATTATGTCAACAAATTGCCCGTAACGGAAAAGAATGACGGAAAGTACAGAGTAACCGAAAAAGCAGCTCCTACCGGATATGTAACAGACGGTAGGTCTTATGACGTTGTAATATCAAATGACGGCGATGTTATTAAGGTAAACGACGGTACTGTAGTTAACAAAATTCAGAGAGCACAGATTAACCTTACTAAAACCGACAAAGAAACCAACAAAGCTCTTAGCAATGCTGTTTTTGATATATATGCAAGAGAAGATATAATTGCTAACGGTGTTACAATGTTTAAAGCCGGAACAAAAGTCGGTACATTAACGACCGGCGAAAACGGGAAAGCTCTTTCAAATGCGCTTTATCTCGGCGAATATTATCTCAAGGAAGTCAGTGCTCCTACGGGATATGTCCTTAACAAAGACAATCACAATGTTTCATTGAAATACGACGGGCAGAAAGCTGAAGTATACATTCAATCGGAAACAGTTTCAAATATGCCGCAGAAAGGCATTATTGAAATTTCAAAGATTGATGCTGAAACCGACCGCCCGATTATAAAAGGTGCTGTATACGGTGTTTACGCAAGCACTGACATAGTTGTAAACGGCGATGTTAAGTACAAGAAAGACCAGCTCGTAGATAAAGTTTCTACAGATAACGGTAAAGGTGACAGCAAGAAATTGTATCTCGGAACATATTATGTCAAAGAATTGACGGCTCCGGAAGGATACAACAAGAACAACAACGTATACTATGTTCCCCTGATGTATCAAGGTCAGGATGTAAGCATCTTTACGTTTAAAGTTACCGACAAAGATGTGTCTCAGAAGGGCAGAATAACAGTAACTAAGACCGATTCGGAAACGAATAAAACTGTCAAAGACCTTACCACAGAATTTGAAGTATATGCTAAATCCGACATAATCGTAAACGGTGAGATTTTATATAGTGCCGGTCAGCTTGTAACAACAATAATGACTAAAGACGGTGTGGCTTCAACGGAAAATCTTCCTCTCGGTGATTATTTCGTTAAGGAAAAGACAGCTCCCGTCGGTTATTCCGTTAACACAGAAAGACATGATGTAAGCCTTACGTATGATGCGGAAAAGGAAACTGTATATGCAGAAACCACAGTCTCTAATGCGCCGCAGAAAGCTACAATAACAGTTCTTAAAGCAGATAAGGAAACGAATATCCCTGTAGAAAACGCCGTCTATGTTATTAAGGCTGCCGATACTATTAAGGTAAATGGAAAGACCGTATACAGAAAGGGCGAGAAGGTAGCCGAATTGACTACCGACAAAAACGGTAAAGCCACAAGCGAACCTCTGTATATAGGACAGTATATCGTTACCGAGAAATCAGCTCCAAAGCCTTACGTAAGGGACAAGAACAGCTATACGGTTGACATTACGCCCGTAGACCAGAACATTACTCTGTATAACAAGAACTGTGAGGTCACAAACCTTGCACAAAAAGCTACTATCAAGCTTACAAAAACCGACAAGGAAACAAACAAAGCTTTGAAGGGTGCAACTTTCAATATTGTTGCAGCAGATGACATAACAGTTAACGGTGATGTTAAATATCACAAGAACGACATAGTAACGTCGTTTACCACCGATGAAAACGGTGTTGCAATATCACCCGAACTCTATCTCGGTTCATACAAACTTATTGAAACAACTGCTCCTAACGGATACGTATTAAATACGGATGAAGTATTGGCAAACCTTGAATATCAAGGTCAGGAAGTCGAAGTGTTCCAGAACAGCTACACAGTGCAGAATGCTCCGCAGAAAGCCAACATTGAAATTACCAAATCCGATGTTGAAACCGAAAAACCGATTAAAGGTGCTGTATACGATATATTCGCTGCGGAAGACGTAGTTGTTAACGGCGATGTTAAATATACCAAAGACCAATTGGTCGATACCGTAACTACCGACGAAAACGGTAAGGCGGTTACAAAATATCTTTATCTCGGCAACTATTATATTGTTGAAAAAACCGCGCCTTACGGTTATGTTATTAACAATACCAAACAGAATATATCATTGACATACAAAGGCCAGAATGTAGTTACATTTACCGACTATGCAAGCTTTGAGAACGTCGCTCAAAAGGGTGTTATCGAAGTACGCAAGTCAGGCGAAGTGTTAAGCAGCGTTGAAAAGAATGAAGATAAGAACGGTAAAATATACACTCCCGTATATGCCGTAAAAGGCCTCAAAAACGCCGTATATGACATTATTGCTAACGAAGATATTTATACTTCTGACGGTACAAAACGTGCTTCTGAGGGCGAAATTGTCGATACTGTGAAGACAAATAGTGAAGGTGTTGCAAAGAGCAAAGAACTTTATCTCGGCTCATATAAAATCGTTGAAAAAACAGCACCTTACGGTATGACCCTTAACAATATTCCGCAGTATGTTACACTCTCGTATGCAGGACAGAACGAAAGCATTGTATCTGACTCCGTATCGTTTACAAACGAAAGACAGAAGGCTACTGTTACAGTTGACAAGCTTCTTGAAAAAGATGACCTTTACAACATAGGTAACGCAGATGAGATAACAAATGTTAAGTTTGGCCTCTATGCGAACGAGAATATTCTTGCCGACGATAACACGGTTCTTCCGAAAGACGGACTTATAGAAATCGCTTCGGCGGACAAAGACGGACATATAATATTTAACAGCGATATTCCTCTTGGTAAATACTATGTCAAAGAAGTATCAACAGACAAGCATTATATACCGTCCGATGTTAAGTATCCTGTAGAGTTCAATTATGCCGGTCAATCCGTTCTTGCCGTTACCGTAACAGCCAATGACGGTAATGCCGTGGAAAACGATATTATTCGCGGCAAGATATTGGGACATAAGGTGGACGATGACGGCAATTCCGTCGCAAACGCTACAATGGGATTGTTCTCAACAACCACAACCGAATTTACTAAGGACACGGCATATCTTGTAAGCAAGACCGATGAAAACGGTACATTTGTGTTTGATAATGTTCCTTACGGAGACTATATCGTAAGAGAAATTGAAGCTCCTGAGGGCTTCGTATTAAGCGAAAAGTCTACCCCGGTATCTGTTACTGATAATGCTCAAACTGTTGAAATCAAAGTTCTGAACAGCATTATAACCGGAAATGTAACCGTTACAAAGGTTGATAAAGAATATAAGGATAAAAACATTGCCGGCGCGGTATTTGACATATACCTCGACGTAAACGCCAACGAAACTTATGATGAGGGTGTCGATACGTATTACGGAACAATGACGGATAATCACGACGGCACATACATAGCCGAAGGGTTGCGTTATAACGGATATTTCCTTCACGAAAAAACAGCCCCTGAAGGTTTTGTGGCGGACGACGAATATTATTATTTTGAAATAAGAAATAATAACGAGACTGTTACTGTTTCAAATAATGACGAAAATACGTTCGAAGACCGTCCTATAATCGGTACTGTTGAAATTACAAAGACCGATGTAGCTACAGGTGCTCTTATTCCGAACGCAGGTTTCAGAATTTATGACGCCGACGGCAATGTCGTTGCTGAAGGATATACCGATGAAAACGGTGTAGCAACATTCACATTAAGATATGGTAAATACACGTATCAAGAGTTTGATGCTGCTCCCGGTTATATTCTTGATGAAACGCCGCATGAGTTTGAGATTAAAGAAGACGGCGAAATCGTTAAAGCTGATATGACTAATGAGGCAATACCAGCCGTTGAAATACCTCAAACCGGTACAGCCGGAAAAGCAATCGGTGCTTTCACAGGACTTTCAGCTCTTAGCGTTATCGGAGTTTATTTTGTTAAAAAGAAAAAGTCCGAAGCGTAAGTAAGTGAAAGCGGTATTCAAAACAAATCAAAAGTTAAGAAGGTCAATGCCGATTGGTGTTGGCTTTCTTTTTTGCAAAAAGGGCAAATTTGCAGAAAAATATTCCATATATTGTTGTAATAACATGATTTTTTAGGCGGTGATAAAATTGAAAAAAAACAACAAGGTAATGAGCTTTGAAGACGTTATCGGGAACGTCGAAATCAAAGACAACGTTATTATAACGCCGGATAAGAGGTATGTAACAATCGTTGAAATTGCCCCTATTAACTTCGACTACAAGACGGCGTTGGATAAGGAAAAAATAATTGATGGCTTTGCTCAGCTGACTAAGATAGGCCCGGTAACGATGCAGATAAAAAGTCTTTCGCGCCGTGCTGACGTAAACAAGTACATAAACGTTTTGAATCACGACTTTGCTCTCGAAAAAGACTCTCATTTAAAGCCATATCAAGATGATTATATGCGGCTTATAAAACGCTTGGGAGTTTATTCGGGTTTATCTCGTCGCTTTTTCATAGTTCTTGAAGCCTGCGGCAATGACACAGAAAAAATAAAAAGCTTTGATGACGCTGTTTATTATCTTGACAAGGCTAAACAAACCATAAGGCGTTTTATTCGCAACTGCGGAAATGCTGTTATTCGTCACGGTGACGAAAAGAACTTCCTGATTAACACACTTTATGAGTTTGCCAACAAAAACAAAACAATATACGACCTTAAAGAACGCAAACAAGCGTTCTACGATGAAGCAAAGCGCATTACGGATAATGACGAAGAACTGCTTGATAACTTTGATGTTCCCGTTTCTACGCTTGTTTCACCTGAGAAAATAGAGTTTTACAGCGAATATTGTGTTGTGGACGGGACGTATTATTCGTTCCTGTACATTCCCTCTAAGGAGTACCCAAGCAGAATTTCTTACGCTTGGCTTACAGGAATAATATGCGGCGCAGAAGGTATAGATGTTGATATTTTTGTCGATAAAAAAGACTCTAAATCAATGAAGAATAAATTGCGTACCAAGATACGTATTAACAAGGCTCGGATGAATACTATGAAAAACACCGAGGGCGAAAACTATGAGGAAATCGGCAAATCTATTCAATCGAGCGCATACATAAGAAACAGATTAAACAGCGGCGAGGACTTTTTTTATGTCACAACGATGTTCACCCTTTCCGCTTCTTCTTTAGAAGAGTTGTATGAAAAAAATTCAGCTGTTAAAGATATGTTCGGAGCCATTGATGTTGACTTGAATGAGTGCGAATACAAAATTAAAGAAGCTTTTTCTTCTTACATGCCGCTTAATACTCTTGACCCATACATATACGGTAAGGGCAAGAGGAACATGACAACATCGGGACTTAGTGCCTTCTATCCATTTAATTCGTTTGAGGTATCCGACACAGACGGAATTCTTCTTGGTATCAGTGACAACAAGACAATGCTCGTGATTGATAATTTCGACACTTCTAAGTATTCAAACGCAAATATTACGCTTTTAGGTACTTCCGGTGCAGGAAAAACATTTACCTTACAGACGATGTGTCTTCGTTTTAGGCTTAAAGGCGTACAAACTTTTGTTATTGCCCCGATTAAGGGCGACGAATATGAACGAGGTTGTAAAGAAGTTAATGGTGAATTTCTTACTATTTCTTCGGGTTCAAAAACGCGAATAAACATTATGGAAATTCGACCAAGCGCAGATGAAAACGCAAAGAAATTGGGTTATTCATCTAAAAGAGAAAGACAATCAATCCTCAGTAGCAAAATCGACTCTTTGCTTACCTTCTTCTCGTTGGCGATAGGCGATATGTCAGGAGAGGAGAGAACCTTTCTTGACGATGCTATCTTAAAGACATATTCGCTTAAAGGTATTACAAAAGATAACAGCTCTCTTATAGATACAACAAAAACTGTTGTAGACGAACAGGGAAATCCTGTTTCAAATGTAGTATATAAAGAAATGCCGATTTTGGAGGATTTATATAATGTGCTTTCTCAACAAAAGGGTACAGAGCGACTTGCAAATATCTTGTTGAGATTTGTTACAGGTTCGGCAAGTGCTTTTAACGGTCAAACAAATGTTGACCTCAGTAATAAATATATCATATTTGACCTTAACGATTTGTCAGACGAGTTAAAGCCTTTGGGTATGTTTGTTGCTCTTGAGTTTATTATGGATACTGTTAGGCAAGATAAGACACAGAAAAAGGTTGTCGCAATAGACGAGGCTTGGATGTTGCTCAACAAAAATCCTCTCGCAGCCGAATTTGTCGTTACTGTATTTAAGACTATTCGTGGTATGGGTGGTTCAGGTATAGCGGCAACACAGGATATTGAGGACTTCTTTGCTCTTGAAGGTGGTAAATACGGTAAAGCTGTATTAAACAACAGCCGTATTAAAATGATACTTCGCCTTGATGATGATGAAGCAAAAATCGTTAAAGAACATTTCAACCTTACACACAACGAACTGAAAACAATAACAAACTTTTCAAGAGGTCAAGTGTTAGTTAAAGCAAATGAAAACACTTTCACGGTTAATATCAAGGACTCAAGAAAGGAAACTCTACTTATAACATCTGACTCGAAACTTCTTCGTAAACTTGCTAACGGCGAAACGATTACACAAGATGACTTGGCTGCGTAAAATAATTGCGGAAAATGAAAAAAAGTTGACATTGACACGTGAAAAAAATCGTGAAAAAAAGACGACATTGATTTTTCAAACACAGCCTGTTATAATAAATATAACAAAAAGTGCGAAAACAATATGAAACCGTTTCCCATTTCGGGAAGCGGTTTTTTATGTTATTTTTTACATCGGATTTTCGTAAAAAGGGCAAATTTTCTCGTACTTTCGTCATATATATTCGAAAGGAGAAATTTTTTATGGAGACCAAAAAAAGAAAAAAAGTTATGGTTGCATGTTGTATTTGCTGTGGGCTGGTTGCTTTAATAACAATAGGGGCAGCTGTTACAAAGCAAAACAAAAGTAAATGTAAAGCCGACGAAACGCTTGGCAGCGAAGTTATTTCCTCTTGTAGTTCCTCTTGTAGTGACACTACGGACGAAACGGAGATTACTTCTGAATCCATAACAGAGGCAGCAAATGTCCGAATACAGGATACACTAAAAGACACTTCTTCGAATAATGAGACAGGCGAAAAAGAGAGTTGTCCCAACAATATTTCGAAGATGAAAACAACAACAGTCAAAACAGAAAAAACAACAGCATCAAACGCTTCTGTTACTGCTGCTGCGACAACAAAAAGGCAAATTCCTTGCGGGTCAAATCAAGATATAAACCCGGAACAGCTTAAAGCAGAGGCAAACAAGCATCTTGGGTCATTTAGCAACGTGGAAGTGTCTTCGGCACTCAACAAGAAAAATTCATGCTGGACGCTGACTGTTAATTCATTTAATAATCAGAAGGTCTTACAAGACATAAAGGAATGTGCAGAAATCGAATATAATGAGTGCGTTAACGCCGGATATTTGAATAGAGGCGCACCGATAAAAATGTATGTCGATTATGAAGCCAAGGCGAGAGATGACCTTGGTCCGGGAGTGTGTTACTACACTTTTTATATTTTCTATTTGTAATAAGTTAATAAGTTAATTGCCGTATCTACTACGGTTTGTGCTTAGCAGTTATATGTTAAGAAGTTGCTCGTAAGCAATGGTTAATGGAGAAAATGTGTATTTGTGTTGGTGCTTTTTGGCTTTGCCAAAAATTACCAACAAGAAAAATACTCGTTTTCTCTTTTTTTATTTTTTAAGAGAGTTATCATTATATTTTACACGCTAAAAGGTATAGTCACCAAACATCCAAGAAAGGAGGGAAATGTTTTGGTTATAACAACGATAGAGACGTTCATAACATTTGCGCTGTTGCAACAGCTACAGTGCCGTCCGCCGTGAGCCGACGGCTATGCAACATAAATGAACAGTATTATATTAACCAAAAAAAGAAGAAGGAGGTAAAAATATGGTTAATAAAAAGCAGAAAGTTTTTGCAAGAGTTCTTTGTTCGATACTCTCTGTGCTTATCATACTTGGGTCGTTTTCTTTGTCTGCTTTTGCGGCGAATGTAAACAACAAATACACTATCAAACAGTCGCCTACTCATTATAAATACATTAAGTATTGGGGCGACGACGGGTCTGTAGCATCTCCGTCTCAAAGAGGTTGGGAAACGTTTTACAAAAGAACGGTTACGGCAACAGGCGAGGCGGCTTACTGTTTGGAGTTTGGCAAAGATTTTGCCAATGGTACATCTACAGACGCCGTAGACCTTGTTGATACAGCCGCTTGGCAGAACGCAAGTAACACGGCCAAAAGAGGCGTTGTCTTAGCTTCTATATATGGTTATCCAAACTCTTATTCAGAATACGGAGACGCAGGCTACTATGCAACTCAGGTAATCATTTGGGAATACATGCTTGGTTATAGAACAAGTGCTTCCTCGGATATTTACGCCGGAATTACCGGTGGATATGATGAAAACAATAAGTGCTGTCGTTTCATTTTGAGCATGCAGACAAAAGGATACTCAGATATTCTTGAGGCATATCGAGGCATATTAACCGAGATGTCTAAGCATACGGTAAAGCCAAATTTGGGTGACTCTTTGAATTTAAAACTTGATTATGATGCGGCTACCGGTAAATACACAAAGACGTTTACAGATACGAACGGCATTTTATCCGAGTTTAATATTACAAGCACGGATGGGTTGTCAGTTTATAAAAACGGAAACGTTATAACTATAACTTCAGATGCTCCGATAAACAGAAAAAACCTTAAACATATCGAAATGATGAAAAATCTGACCGATTGTCACGGCGGCGTGGCTCTGTATGCTACCGCTAACCCTGAACTTCAGACTTTGATTTGCGGTTCAATACCCGACCCGCAAGTAGTGATGTTCAACGTTTATACGGATACAAGTGCGTTAAAGATAACGAAACATTCCGATGATTCGAACGTAAACAATGTCGAATTTAATGTTCGTTGCGATGCCACGGGCTTCAGTCAAAACGTAAAAACCAACGCAAGCGGTGTAGCTGAAGTGACTAATCTCCCTGTTGGCTATGAGTACACCATTACTGAAATTACACAGAACAACTACATACCCGTAGCTCCACAGAAAGTTACTTTGTCTTTCAATACAATTCCGAACGTCCATTTTTATAACGTTACTAAAAAAGGTTCTGTGACGGTTAATAAAGCGGACGCTGAAACCGGCAGAAAGCTCAGTGGAGCAGAGTTTGTGATTTGTAAGGGAACGTCTTGGGACTGGGATAATCTTGTGTGGAATGACACTTTGAACGACGATTATTTTGTAACAGACGAGAACGGAACATTTACAGTAAACAATCTCCCGGCAGGCGATTATATTTTGAGAGAAGGTCAGGCACCGGACGGATATATGCTCGATGAAGAATTATATCCGTTTACCATCGCCGACCAAAATTCAAACATAACGCTTGATTTGGTTAATAAGCCGAAAGAAATTCCCTTTGACGTTGATGTTGAAATCAATAAGGAAAATGAGGTTGGCAATAAGCTTAAAGGTGCCGAATTTTCTGTTTACAAAGCCACATCTTCGTTTGAAATATCAGACGAAACACCTGTCTTTACGGGCATATCCAAAGACGACGGAACGTTGAAGATAGAAAATCTTGCCCCCGGCTACTTTGTTATTAAAGAAACAAAAGCCCCGGACAGATGTGCTCTCCCTGCGAATGAAATTGTTGCTTGTCTGACAGTACAGCTCAACAAAGAAGGTACTGCGTATGAAGCAAAGTTCGGTCAGCTATCGGACTGCTCTTCGGCTAATGGCAATGTGCTTACGGTCGTTGACAATCGTATAGGTGTAACTCTTCGCAAGGTTGACGCTGATACAAATGAGGCTCTGCGTGGTGTCGAGTTTGAAGTTAAATCTTCTGACGATGACAAATTCACAACAATTACAGACAAGAACGGAATAGCTGTTGTTAAAGGATTAAAAGCCAACACAACCTATACGTATCAAGAAACAAAAGCTCCAAACGGATATTATCTTGACGATACAGTGTATTCGTTTACTACAGATACATACGGAAACATTGATGTGTCAAACAATGTTAACGAATCAACAGGGTATCCGGAAATCGTTGTCAAAAACAGCGAGACTGTTTTCACAATAAAGAAAGTAGACGAAAACGATAATCCTCTTTCAAATGCAATGTTTGACTTGTACAACAAAGAAAACATATGTGTAAAACGCGGTCTTGTTACCGATGAAAATGGTTTGATAGTTCTTAAAGGCTATTCGGAAGGAGACTATTATCTCGTTGAAACAAAAGCTCCTGACGGTTATCTTACAACTGCTCAGAGCAAAGACGAAATGTCCTTCTCAATTTCTGCAAAGGCAGCCAAGACTATAACAATTCATGACAATTCAACTGTTGTCTCTTTGAAAAAGGTAAACGCAAACGAAAATATAGAAGACAGAATAGCGTTATCGGGAGCAGAATTTAAGCTGTACAAAGTTACAGATACCGGACTTGAAGCCGTAAAGGATGCTGCAACCGGACAAGATAAAATTTACACTACAGATAAAGACGGAATAATTACCGTGAAGAACTTACTTGTTAACGTTACTTATTGTTTTGTAGAAGTAAAAGCTCCTGACGGGTATTATACCAATCCGGAAAAGCATTACTTTACAATAACCGAAAGCGGAAAAGCCGTTGATGAAAACAATGAAGTAATTGCTAATAATGAAATTATTGCGGTCAACGCAAGAACATCTTTCACGGTAAGAAAAGTTGACAGCTTAACAAATCAAGGAATTGACAATGCGCTGTTTGTTGTTTACAAAGCAAATGCCGACGGCAGCTTTAATCCGAACAGCAAGGTAGCGACCGGCAAAACAGATGCATCAGGTCTTTGGAAAATAGAAGGCTTACCGGAGGGAACTTACTATGCTGTTGAGAAGACGGCTCCGACAGGTTATGTACCTAACCTTACTCCGATAAAGTTCACAATCGGATTTGCTAACGACAATGAAATGACGGTAAACAACGACAGAATTTCAGTAACTCTTAAAAAAGTTAACGCGGATAATGCCGAAATTACCCCGTCAGGTGCTGAATTTGACCTTTATGAAAAAGGCACGTTTAGTGACACGAAAATCAATAAAACGTCTCTCAAACCGGACGAGAACGGCGAAATTACAATATCTGACGGACTTGAATTAAACAAGGAATATTATTTCGTTGAAACATTAACTCCGAAAGGATATTATACCGATTCCACCAAGCATTACTTCAAAATAAACAATGACGGTAAATGCACCGACAAGGACGGTAATTTACTTAATGAAGTAGTAATAAGCAATGTTCCGACTCGCTATACCTTAGCAAAAGTTGATGCCGATACTAACGAAAAAATATCCGATGTAACATTTGCAATCTACGCAGATGACGGCACTTATAAAGGCAGCTACACCACCGACGAAAACGGTACTATCGTTCTTTATAATACTCTCCCTGAAGGCAAGTATTACGCTGTGGAAACAGCTTTCCCTGACGGATATATTCAGGACAGTTCGCATTATGACTTTGAAATAAATTCTTCGACTAAGGACACAGTGCTTACTATAAAGAACAAGAAAACAAGCGTTACGCTATCAAAAGTAGACCTTGTTAACGGTAAACCCGTTGAAGGAGCTACCATTGAAATATATGACAGCACCGGCAAATGTGTTTACGCAGGGGTATCAAATTCAGAGGGTACAATCACCGTAGATTACTTACCTGTGGGTACTTATACTTTTAAAGAAACAATAAATCCCGACGGGTATCAAATCAACAGCGAAACTTATGAGTTTACTTTAAATGCCGACGGAACAATAACAAACGGATACGCCATTACCGATGCACCGACAGAAGTTATAATCACTAAAACCGATGCAGACGGAAAGCTTCTTAAAGGCGCAACAATCGGTATTTACGATTCGGAAGGCAAAGAAGTTTATCGCGGTGTTACCAATGAACTCGGTCAGATTAAAGTCCAGTATCTCAAGAGCGGCAAGTACACGTATAAAGAAATAGCTGCTCCTGACGGCTACAAGCTTAATAAAGAGACGTACTCTTTTGTTATCAATCGTGACGGCTCAGTCGAAGGCGAAAACGTAATGATTAACGAATCGACAAGCGTTACAATCACGAAGACAGACAAAGACGGTGTACCTCTTAAAGATGCGTTGATAGCTATTTACAATTCAAACGGTGATGAAGTATATCGCGGAACTACAAACGAATTTGGTAAGATTTCAGTTTCCGGCTTATATGCGGGAGATTACACTTACAAAGAACTTGAAGCTCCCAACGGATATATTTTGGATAAAACATCTTATAAGTTCTCTATTGACAACGAAGGTAATGTTACCGGAGACAATGTAATCGTTAATGTGGAAACTTCGGTTGTTATTACTAAGACTGATACAGACGGAAATCCGATAGAGGGTGCTACAATCGGCATCTACAACGAGAACGACGAACTTTTGTATACGCTTGTTACCGACAAAGACGGTAAGGTTTATGCTTATAACCTTTTGAGAGGTAAGTATTATTTCAAAGAAATACTTCCGGCAGAAGGCTATGAAATCAATCCCGAAAAGCACGAATTTGAGATTGCTCAAGATGGATTGGTTAAGGGCGAAACCACATTGGAAAACACGTTGTCAAAGGTTGTTATTACTAAGACCGATACAAAAGGCAATCCTCTAAGCGGAGCAGAAATTGGTATTTATAACAGCAACAACGAGCTTGTAAAGAGCGGCACCACAGACGAGAACGGAGAACTTGTAATATACGGACTCAAGCCGGGCACTTATTATGCACAAGAGCTTAAAGCTCCTGATGGTTATGTTCTCTCTGACAAAAGAGTTACATTTACAGTAACCGACTATGGTATAGCTGAAGGCGAATTCGTAATCACTAACGAAGCTGTACCCGTTACAGTAAATCTTCCTCAGACCGGTTCTACATTAACGGTTCGTGTGTCTGTTCTTGCTTTTGCATCGTTAATGATTAGCGGCGCAGCTATTTACGTCATTGTCAAGAGAAGACAAAAGAAATTAGTTGCATTTGAGAAATAAATTCAGACAGTGAGTGATGCCGTGAGGGGCAAAACTCTTGCGGCTCACTCCATAAAATTTACAGAAAGGAAGGGAATTTATATGCTTAATAAAATAGCTCAAGTTGACGTTTACAACGGTGTTGGACTTGTCAGCAGCGCGGAAATAATGAAGCTGACACAGCTGAAACAATACTATAAGAATCAAGGATTTAAAGAAAAAAGAATTGACAGCATCATTAACATTATGCTCAACAATCACCTTGCGTATCAAATAAAAGGTACAGAGTATATCGTGAGTTCTCCGATGGTGTCATATCAGAAATATAACTCATCGCTCGAAAAAGCAATTTGGTTGTATATCGACAGCGTTAATACGAATGTGGAAAATGATATATTCAATTTTCACTGCAAATATCCGGCCGTGTTGTTTTTATCAAACAAGGAAAAGTTGTTAAGCGACATTACTTGTTTCTACATCAGAGACGGCGAAGAGGCGACTTCGTGCCGTACTATTGATACTAATTACAATATATACGGAGATAAGCAGCAGAATATCATTGTCATTATTGATGATGTTAAACAGATTGAAAAAATCAAATTGCCGGACGTTTTCAAAATTTTGTATTACGTCGTAATTTCAACCGATGGCAATGTTACTTATTATAATTTTGATGAACAAAATAGGGTATAAAGAGAGGAAAAAACCATGAAAAGCGGTACTAATAACACTAAAGGTGTTTCAAAAGAAGAAAGTGAAATCTTCGAGCAAATCGAAGGAGTGAATGAAGCGGTTAATCGTTATTTTGAAATAAATAACGCAAAACAATACGATAGAAAAGAATACGAAAAAGTGATAAATATGGAGGAAAAATTGGGGAAAATAGTTCTTAACATACGAGGTAATATAAACAATTTGTTTGTGTCAGCTAATAAAAAGATTATGCCTGTTACCTCAAATGTTATAGATTTTAACCTCAATAAATTCATAGCAAATGACTTTAAAGTCGAAAAAAACGGGTCGGTAATTAAAATCAAAATACCTCCGTTGCTTCACAAAAAAGTCTATAAAAAGACTCAGATAAGCGAGAAATATTACGAGGATTATTACACAAATGAATTAGTGGACGGTGAGTTGTACGCATATTTACGCAACTATAAATTGACAAAACATATTTCAAAATACAAAGAAAAAGTCCTCATTTATGTAAAAAACGTAATATCAACTAATAGGAAAAGAAATGATATTCCGGACACAGACAATCACGAATATCATGACTTAATAAACACGATTACGACGGTTTTTCTCGAAGACGATTCACCCGAACATGCAGCATTTATGTTCGATACTGAATACGGTAGCACCAACAAAACCGAGATATATATAATACCGTACAGCGAGCCTGAAGAGATAATGCGTGTTGCTCTTGAAGCTCCTGTTTCGGCTCAATCGGAAAACAAAGAAAAAGAAAATATTATTGATTTCAGACTTGCTGTTTAGGCCAAAAAAACAGAATAAAATGTGTGCTAAAATCAAGCACTTTTTCGAGAATTTGATTTTGGCACACAAAAGATACGATAAAAAGGTTGGCTTTGTGGGCTTTTTGGGGATTGCAAATAGCAAAAAATACAGAGCAATGGAGAGACGAGACTACTTGTTATTTTTTCTATTTGGATTGGCGCGTGTCTTTACGTTTATACAAAAGGAAAAAGACAAAGACGTCAAACAACACAGCCACCGCAAACAAGAAATTAAGCAGACCCAATAAAGGCTCAATAAAGAAAACAAGAGAGACGGCACTCAAAACACGGCAGTGAACTAATCCTTTGCGGTAAACTCAAAAGGGCAAAGAAACCCAAATTAAAAAAAGGAAAGAACCACACTGTAAATAAGCGAACAAAACGAGCAGAGGGAAAGCCGAAAAAAACTCTCTACAAGCTTTACACATTTCTTTACACAAATCAAAAAAAGGAAGGAGATGAAAAGAGAAATGAGAAATGAAATAACGGCGATGAAGCTAAAGATAATGCAAGTCCTGTACGTAGAGAAGTGTATACCATCATCACAGATAGAACTGTATGCAATGTACTTACGAACGAAAGGGATACAAATAGGCCCGTCATACTTGTACCGAATACTAAGAGAACTGATAACTGTTGGATATGCGGAGCGAATACGAGTAGGGTATCAGCAAAAGGGAGTGAGTATAAAAAGCCTTGAGGGAAAGAGCGGATATAAAATCAAGAATATATACCGGCTAACGGCAGCGGGTCGGCACTATATAGAGAGTGAAGACCTAACGATATTGAACAAGGAACTTCGGGAGGATATGTGTGAGGAACTCGACATACGCCTCAAAGAAGGGCAAGTGGAGCAAGGGAACCGAGAGAGGGAAAAAAGCGAAGCCAACGAAGAAAAGGAAAATTTGATAATACTCAAAGGCAACCTTGTGGGTGACACAGAAAAGGCAAGCGGACAGGTAGCAAAGGAAAGCACGGGGTTTGTGTTGCAGAGTGCGCTAAAAAACGAGCGAGCTGTTCGACTTATGAAAACAGAACTGTTAGGCAAGGTCAGCGAGATAGGTAGGAAGAATATAAAGTACATAAGCAATGAAAATCTGCGAAGCAGCATAAAGAACAAAGGGGCGCTGGCGTCGAAGATAACGGGACTTATGCAAATACGTGATGCGGAAAGCAATGCACATTTTCTTCCGATATACAATCTCGGCGGAAGCGTAGGGGCGCAAAGCAAGAAGACCGAGCGAAAGATGAAAGCAGAAATAGAGAATAAATACAATACAGAAATAAGCGAAGAAATCTTGCTTGGAGAAAACTACGAAACGCTGCTATATAACATAGAAACGTTGTTGACGAGAAAACGTGCGAAAAGGGAGGACGGAGAAAACAGAAGAATAAAAGCACTGATGATAGAGACGGACGAAGCACATCACACCTCAAAGCATTATCACAACATAGACGTGAGCGGGGCGAAGCAGATGGAGGTATATACCATTCCGCAGGAAATGCGGAGAGTGTACTATCAACAGCGATTGCGAGAAGAACAAGAGATAAAGAGATATTTCAGTCGCGAAGCAATAGAGAGGGCAAGCGGTAGCATATACAGTGCAAAGACGGAGGCAGAAAACGTGTATGTTGGATATGAGGTAAACATAGGCGAACTGGTGCAGTTTATGACGCAGATGAATGAAGCGGCAGGCGAAAGGAAAAAGACAATCATAATATGTCAAGAGAGCCAAAGGAGCTTATATGAAAAACTGACAAAGAGAGTAGGCGTGGAAGAAGACACAAAGATAATAGCAACGCCATACTACATATAAGCTTGTAAGGCGAGAGAACGAACGAATATTCATCTCAACATAAAAAAAGAAAAAAACAAAAATAATCAAGGGAAGGAGGTAAAAACCTTGAATAAAAAAAACACAAACAAAGGGAAGAAAACAAAGAAAGCAATACCGTTAAAAGAAAAAATAGTAACGGAGATAAAAGAGCACTTTTGGCGAGATATGGTGATAGCGTTATTCACGATGTGGTTCGCTGGCATCTTGGGGCAAGCGTTGAAATTACCAATTGCAACAGCGGCTCTGCGAGAAAAGGGGTTCACAGGAAGTGTAAGCGAAGCTGTTAAGATGTGTTTCTCTCTTAATCCCTTAAAGTGCATGTGGGCAAGCATAAGCACCGTGAGCGGGATACTCAGCTTGCTTTTGACGATAGCCTTGGTGTGGTTTGGATACAATTACGGAATTAAGCCGAGGATAAAGCAGGAGACGGGATATAAAGACGACAGGAACTTTACCGTAGCAGAAGAAGGCACATACGGAACATCGTCTCTAATGCGAAAAGAAGAAGTCGGTAACGTCTTGGATATGAAGGAGGTCGGAGAGCAGGAGGGCATAATACTCGGACAGCTTGACGGCAAGGTACTAAGCGTTCCCTCGGATAAAGAGTTTGATGAAAAAGTCAAGCGGCTTAATTGGGGTATAGAAGAAATCATCAATAACAAGCTAAACAAGAATGTTCTTGTAATGGGTGCTCCGGGAACATTGAAAACGAGAGCAGTAGTACGAAATTCAATCATACAAGCGGCGAAGCGAAATGAAAGTCTTGTAATAACAGACCCAAAAGGAGAGCTTGTTGAAGATACTGCAGTTTTCTTGCAGAACAAAGGGTATAAAGTGCGAATATTCAACCTTGTTAATCTACTCAATTCTGATAGTTGGAATTGCGTAGCGTGTATAGGGAACAACAGCCTTGTGGCAAAGATATTTGCAGACGCAGTAGCCGACAACGCGGGAAAGGGAAATGATACGTACTTTGTAACAAACGCCGCAATCATCCTCAAGGCAGTGTCACTGTATGTTATAGAAAGCCCGAATGAAACGGTAAAAACAATGGGGAGAATATATGACATTCTGTCAGAGAAGACGCCGGAACAGATGGACGAATTGTTTTGGGGCTTGCCGGAACGAAGCGTAGCAAGGCGAGCATACAATGCGTTTCGCCGGTGCAATGATAATGTAAAAGGACAAATTCTAAACAACATCAGTGCGATGCTTTCGGTGTTCCAAGACGATGCAGTACGAGATGTAACCAACACAGATGAGATAGACATAGAAGAAATATGCTATGAGAAGTGCGCGTATTTTCTGATAACCTCAGACCAGCACACATCGTTTGACTTCCTTGCAGTGTTGTTTTACGCAATGAGCTTTATCAAACAGGTAGAGTTCATAGACAAAGAACGAGGCAAAAAAGAAGCGGGGTTAGAATACAGAGAAACGTTGCCAATCAATTACATTATGGACGAATTTTCGAACCTCGGACAGATACCTGATTTTGTAAGAAAAATATCGACGGTCCGAAGCAGGAACATCAACATAACAATCATCATTCAAAACATAGCGCAGTTGAAGAACCGATACCCGAATGACCAATGGCAGGAAATACTCGGCTGTTGCGACATCAAGATATTCTTAGGCTGTACAGATATGATGACAGCGGAATACATATCAGATGTAACGGGTATAGCGACAATAGAGGTTGAGAGTACGAACAGCACATATGACAGACAGATAATGATATTCAATCAAGACACAGACTATCATGAAGTAAAGTCGAGAGGTCAGCGAAAGGTAATGAACAAAGATGAAGTCCTGAGGATGAAAAACACAGATGAGCTCATCTTGCTTCGATGCCAGAAGCCGATACTCTGTCAAAAGTTCGATTATACATTACACCCTGAGTCGAAGAACTTCATAAAATCCTCACCGGCAGACCACATACCGGAGTGGCGCAGGAAACGAATGGAAGAAGAGGCGGAAAACAGGAAAAAGGCGGAAGAGATAATGAAGGAAGCAAAACTGCAGACAGAAAGGAAGGTAGAGGAATACAGGAACAACAGAGAGAAGTATATGCAAGATATACGAAACGACGAATATAAAAACTGTATAACGACAACCGAAAGAAGTGAAGTAACAGAAAAGGCAAAAGTAGTTCAATTATCTCCGAAAGACAGCAAAGACAAGCAGAGGACGGATGCGTTCATCAAAGACTTTTTCGCACCGGCAACAACATCGACGGAAAGTAAGACCGGCGATGAAGACGACAGCTATGATTATGACGATGAAGCAGAAGGAATAGCGGAAGATGAAAGAGAAGCCGCATAAAGCAAAAAACAAAAAGCAAAAAATAAAAAACATCAAAAAACAGAAAGGAAAAGTGATAACAATGGCAGAAATTTATACATTACCGAAAACGCAGGAAGAGTTGACAACGCTCGAAAAAGAGCGAATGGCTGTCTACAATGAGCTCTTGGAAAGCCGAAAGGCGCAGAGGCCGTTAACAGGTAGAGTAATACAATGCAAACCGAACGACAAAGCATCAGATTCAAAGATGCGGGTAATGGCAGTGGTTAATTATAAAGGCTGGAAGATACTGATACCGATAGGGCTTATGGGTCTTGACTTATCGTCAATCGAAGAATACGGGCGAGAAAAGAAAGAAAGTCTGTATAAACGATACATAGCGTCAATGTTAGGAACGGATGTCAAATTCATGGTGTATCCGAAAAAAGAAATAGACAGTATCAGTTCGGCTCTGCGAATGGCAATAGGGGACAGAAGTGCAGCGATGAAAAAAGAGCAGCAAGACTTCTATCTTAAAGTAAACAAGACAAGCGGCAAAAGCAAAATGGAAAGGGCATATGAAGACGGCATTATAGTCAAAGGGCGAGTCGTATCCACAAACAAGTCAACGTGCTTTGTTGATGTATACGGCAAACAGGTGCAGATACCGAAGAAAGAGATGTCGTGGCGATACGTAGCTAATGTCGGAGATGTAGTGAGGAACAATGACATAGTTAACGTAAAAATAACAGATTTGGCTGTAAATCACGAAACCGGAGAAATAGATATGCAGGCGAGCCTAAGAGCTGCACAGGAAAACGTGGTAAAAAACAACATGAAGCTGTACAGCGAAGGAACGATAACTCTTGGAGTGGTAACAGGCATATCAAACGGTTACTGGATACAAGTCGGCGACACAGAGACAGGAATAGATGTCTATTGTAAAAAAATCAACTGTATGGAGCTTCCCGAAGTCGGAGATACTGTAGGGGTAACGCTCTTTAAGATGGACTACGAGAACGGAATGACGTTCGGGTCTGTTGAGAACATAGTCAGAAGAGCAAACCGATGGGGAAGTGTAGCAGCGTAAACGCAAGCAGCAAATAAATCAAATCGGCTTAAAGCAAAAAAACAAAAGAAAGGCGGTGAGACTATGGCAAATAAGGATGCAAACTTTGCGGAAAGCTTAGAGAAGTTTAAAAAGCTTCCTGCCGCAACGCAGAAGAAAGGCTTTGACACAATGCTTGAAAGCATAAAAGCGGACAGTAGCGACAAAGAGATAGCTTCAACAATTAAAGAAGTAATCTATTGGGTTGCAAAGGTCGGCTAAGATGTCAAAGTAAAGTAGGAACAGTGAAAAGGAGGGGATAAAAAGCTCCTTCTTTTCAGCTTTTCCTGCTTCCAAGGGCAAAAAATAAAAAAAGCAAGTCATATATAAGAGTAAAGACAGATATTAAAATCATTTATTTCGGGGGTAAAGATATGAGTAGTTCGAGCAATCCATATATATCAGGAGTAAACACGAAAGGCAAATACTACCAAAACACCAAGCGGCTTTTAGACAACTATGACAATATATCCTTACAGGTAAAGTCATTTGAGGCGATTGTAAAGAAGCGATACAAAAAAGCGTTTGTGGATGTTAAGATAGAAGAGTTGTCAGCGGAAGAGATAGCGGAAATGATGACAACCAAAGACGAGTTTACACGAAGCGAGGTAAAGCTTCTCGAATGCAGAAGAACGTATCTGAAGAGCAAATATCTACTTGAACTGATTGATGCAGCATTAGAAGAATTAAAGACGCGAGAAGGGGGAGCGATGCAGTATGAGATAATAAAAGCTATGTCGATACACGGCATAAAGTTAGACGAAATGGAAGAGTATATGATGTCTAAAGGACGGCCTATGTCGGCAAGCACAATATACCGGGCGTATGTGCAGGGAATATCAACAATGTCAGTGTTGCTGTGGGGGTACAAAGCAATCGCGACGGACATCACGGACGAGTTGTACAACAAGCGTATGCAGGACTTGTTTGATTTGGTAGCGTAAAAGGTATAAAAACATAAAAACAAGCGAATTCCGACCGAAAGGAGGTGTTTCAATGGGCGAAGACAAAGCAGAAAAAGAACTATTATTGGCAGTACAAAGCAAAAACATCAACCCCACAATCATCATCACGCAGAATATAGCACAGTTAAAGAACCTTTATCCAAGCGATAAGACTTTTCCTCTGTGTTTGCCAAAACCAAAACAGTTGGAGTGATTGAAAAAAGGCAAAGTAAATACTTGTTCAAGTTCTTGCAGGCTAAGTTATTGACAAATGATTTATTGTGTAATATAATAATCATATAATAAAAATATAAAAAATAACATATATCTGCTATCTCTTTTGAGGTGGCAGATTTTTTTATGTTCAAAACAAAAACATAGAGTCGTATCAGTACAAATTGTGCTGATGCGGCTTCTTTGCTTTATGGCAAAAAAAGAGTAAAAAAGCTCATATATAGAAGAGCGAAAAAAATAAAGAAAGGAGAAAAATAATGGCAGCAGCAGAAGCAAAGGAAGTGCTTATTGCCCCGGAAAAGCACATATGCAAGTGTGCATATATCATAAATGTAAGCAGCGACAAAAGCTTTGTAGTTGCGGACCTAATAGATGAAGGCACGAAAAAGAGGTTCAAAGCAAAGGGAAAGAACACGATACCGCCGTATGTAGCGCCGATGTTGACCGTTGAAGTCACAGGGGTGTGGGAAGAATACAAAAGAGACGGCAAGACGTGCAAGATATTTGACGTAACAAGATTTGAACCTTTGCAATATGAAAGCACGGAAAGCTTTGTAGGTTATCTTCAGACGTGCTATAAGGGCATCGGGCCGAAGACGGCGGCAAAGATTTTAAACGCGCTTGACGGGCAGTACACAAAATTCGGCGAGAAAATAAATGAAGAAGGATATTTCAACAAAGCAATAGGCAAGAAGCTTGCGAAGTCGCTTGTAGAACAATACAAGAACCATGAAAAGCAAGACGAAGTATACAAGATAATGCAGGCAGCCGGAATATCCGAGAAAAAAATCAATGAATTCAGAAATACTTACGGAAAAGGCGCAATGGAAGTGCTTGAGAGCAATCCATATGTGTTATATACGCAGTACAAAACGAGTTTCAACTCTGCAGAAGCAGTATGTATGATGATGCTTGGAACACATCCTGAGTTGCTAAAATCACAGGAACGGATAGACGCTTGTGTGCACTATCTTTTAAAGAACAAGGTAGCACTTCAGGGGCACACGTATGTAAACTCGCGTCAGCTACTCGAATACACGTTAAGGAAGCTTAACGAAAACAAAGTGAAAGAGCTTTGGGTAAACAAGGAAGACGTGTCTAAAGAGTTGTATGACATGTGCAAAGTATCAGAGCTTGTGTGTGGAAAGATAAAAGTAAAAGGACAGCTTGCCGAAGCAGATAAAAGCTGGTGGGTGTACGATGCTTATTATTATAAAGCTGAAGAGTACATCTCGAAGCGAATAGCGGAGATGGCAAATTTCCGGTACAAATATACAGAGGCAACAAAAGCAAAGTATATATCGACGATAAAGGAGTGTGAAAAAGACGCCGGAATAGAGCTTGAAGCAAAGCAAAGAGAAGCGGTGATGTCCGTATTAAGCAACAAAATCAGCGTAATAACGGGCAGTGCAGGCACAGGAAAAACGACTGTCCTTAAAGTATGTATAGCAGTGTTAAAGAAGCTTCACAAAGGGCAGTGCAAAGTAACGCTGACAGCACCGACAGGGAGAGCGGCAATGCGAATGTCGCTTGCGACAGGGCTTGAAACAGGAGCGTCAACGATACACAGCCTTTTGGGCCTTACAGGGCAAGAGGATGAAAATGTAGAGGTAACGCCAAACCAAGTTTCAACAGATGTGTTGTTCATAGATGAAGCGTCGATGTGTGAATTGAGTTTGTTTTACAAGCTTCTTTATAACACCGATGAACACGCGAAAATAGTGCTGATAGGAGACCCTAATCAGCTGCCTCCGGTCGGGGCAGGAGAAGTGCTAAAATCAATAATCGAAAGCGAATCGGTTCCGGTGACAAAGTTAAGCGTAATATACAGGCAGCTTGAAACAAGCTCGATAGTATATAACGCAACAAAGATAATGACCGGTAAACGTGATATACGCTTAGATGACGATTTTGTGTACTACCGATATTCCGACCCGAAGCAAATAAAAGCCGCTGTTCTATACGCTTTTGAAAATGAGCTTGAAGCGGTAAAAGACGTGAGAGAAGTTCAGATAATAACGCCACTTCGGGAGAAGGGCGAATTATCGGCACTGTCTTTTAACAAAGCTGTTCAAGAGATGTTAAACCCACTTCACACGAGCGTGTCTTCGGCCGGCAATACAATCTATCCGTTGTCGTACCAAACAGGAACGGGTTTAAGAATAAGAAAAGGGGATAAGATAATCTGCCAAAAAAACACACCGGAAATTAAAAACGGTGAAATAGGGATAGTTATGAGTATGACATCAGCCGATAACAAAAAATTCAAATCTGCTGTAATTTCTTTTGAGAGAAGAGACCCGATAGAATTTACGCGGGAAGAACTCTCGGATATGAATGTTACTCTTGGCTATGCAATAACCGTACACAAGGCACAGGGTTCAGAATTTAAATCAGTCTTAATGCCTATAGCTGAGGAAAACAAAACAATGTTACGCCGAAATCTTTTCTACACGTCCGTAACGAGAGCGAAAGAAAAATTCACTCTTGTAGGAGACGAAAAAGAGATAACATATGCTATTAAGAACAATTCGCAGGACTATCGTAGAACGTGCCTTGCGTCAAAAATTAAAGAAAAAGTCAACAGCTTAAAGCCAAAATCTTCTAAATCATCCGATGAAGCAAAAAAACATCAGGAATATCAGTTGACTTTGGTGTAAAGCGTAAAGATTTATTATAAAAAAGGAGTAAAAAATCATGAAATTCAATATTAACAAATACTTGGGCAACTATGCTATGCACTGCAAAACCGAAGAAGAAGCTAAAATCTTCTTACGCTATCTTGATAGCGTAGGCAGAAGGTGGGCTGACGGAACCTCGTATATGTCAATGACAAACTGGAACTATGGCCCCGATACCTGCTATACTTTTAACAGTGGGACTTATTGTAAGAAAACATATTTCTTAACTCGCAATTATTATACTATTCTTGAATTCAGTGATTTTGAATGGGATGACAAAAACACAAAGAGGAAACCGGTAATTATTTATCAGAACGGACAGGACGTTATAGCTCTTGATAAAGAAACAGGCGAAAAGGCTGTAGCAAAATGTCATCCTAATGATGAGTTTGATTTTGCTATCGGCGCCAAAATTGCGTTCGGAAGGCTCTACCATTCACAGGATTACATTTCGGAAGACAATAAAGCTAAATGCAAACCGGAATTCCAAGTTGGCGACCGAGTTCGTTGTATTAAGAAAGATTATAAAATTGGCGGCATAAATATTGTTAACGAGCTGGGCGTAATAAGAGAAGCAGAAACAGGGGCCAGCAGTGTTTTGGTTGAATTTGACAACAATATTGGCGGACACGATGGTGGCGGTAAAGGCAAAGACAACCATTGCTGGTGGTTTATGAATTCATATCTTGAGCTTGTAGACAACAAAGATGCTAAAGAAATCAATGTTGGAGATAGAGTTAAGGTTACTAATATCGGTTGTGCGTATGGCTCTTATACAGAATGGGTAACAAAAAACGCACCCGAATTTGCGGTGCATTATGATGTGCGTTATACTCCATACTTTGACCCGTCTATACGCAAAAGAATTACAGCATCCACATTCACGGTTGTTGCAAAAGCTCCTCATTCGGATTCCACCAACAAAACATTGTATCTTGTACAAGACGAATATAACTGTTGTTTTCTTTTTGGCGAAGAAGGACTAAAAAAATGCGATTGACATAACATAGAAAGAATGTTATAATAATCACATAATACAAAAATAAAAAATAACTTATATCTGCTATCCATTTATTTGGGTAGCAGATTTTTTTATGTAAAAATCAGAAAGTCGTATCATTGCGCTTGCAGTGCTGCGACTTTTTTATTTCGTGGCAAAAAAATAAAAAATTTGTTCATATATAAATGAACAAGAAAGAAAGGAATAATTTTATGAGATTTAATATTAACAATTGCAAAGGGAAAAAGGAGAAAATGATATGAAAAGCGTAATGATAAGCATTAAGCCTTATTGGGTATTTTTAATCATTGCTAAAACAATGGGTTGGAATATAGATAAAGAAAAGACCGTTGAAGTTAGGAAGACTTACCCTCAAGATGATGAGTGGAATAAGGCGGGAAAGATATATTGCACCAAAGATAAAAAGTCTTTTAACCATATTCCGAAAAAATATCAACCTTTTATGGAAAAGTTCTTGGGCAAGGTTATCGGAGAGTTTGTGTGCGATAGAATCGACACAATCAGAAAACGAGGAATTGACGATAATTTCGATTATTGCTATTTGTCGCTTGATAAATGGGGAAATGATGATATTGAACCCGAAATAACCGCTGTAAAAAACTCTTGTGTTCTTAGAGATGACCTCAACGATTACGGCAAAAACAGTCGTATGCTTTACGGCTGGCACATATCAAACCTTGTGATTTATGACGAGCCGAAAGCATTAAACAAATTCTACAAAAAGGATTTTAAAAAGGCTTTATGTTATTGGGAGTATTTATTCAGCATAGATTGTGTTGATGATGAACCTGAACCGAAAGAAGAAGATTATATTTTAACAAAAGCACCGCAGAGTTGGTGTTATGTAGCTTCATACGACTATTAAAGGAGAATTGAAATGAAGACTTGTAGAGATTGTGTAAATTATGCCAAGTGTGTAGAGAATTGCAACACTTATCACGCATCGAGACTTACACCAGATAGTGATGTGAGTGATAGGTGTGAGCATTTTGAACATAAAGCTGCGGCAGTCAATACTGTTGTTTATTGCAAAGACTGTAAATACTATTCTGTTGACAATGCATTATTAGGAAATGTATGCGCAAGATTATTTACTGTATTTCCTATGCGGGAATATGATTTTTGTAGTTATGGGGAACAAAAAAGGAGAAAGAAATGAGAAAAATTAAAAAAGTAAAAATAAAAACAGTTAAAACGCCGGATATATGCATTGGAGACCACTTTATCTATAAAGATATAAAGTGGATATGCCTTGATATTATCGACGGCAACTACCTTGCAATCACTGCAAAAGTATGGCAGGAGCTTCCGTTTGATTTTGGCAATCATAACAACTGGAAGGAGTCATCCTTACGCAGAATGTTGAACTATAAGTTTCTTGACAAGCTTAACAAGGAACACCTTGTAATTCAGTCCACTGACATGATTGCAGACAATGGCGACAAATCATACGGTACTTGTAAGGACTATGTAACAATTCTCTCCTGCGACCAGTACCGTAAGTACAGAGACCTTGTGCCATGCTACCCGGAGCGGATGTGGACACTGACCCCGTGGAGCTGTTACGACAGCCTCGGTGGCACAGGCGGCACTGTTCGCCTTGTCAACTCGACAGGCAACATCAACGACTACAGTGCTTGCTTCGGTTACGGAGTCGCCCCGGTGTGTTTATTTTCGTCTGAAATACTTAAATCCTCAACATTTAGGTATCCAAAAACCAATTAGGAGGTAATTGAGAATGACAAACTATGAACGAATTAAGAATATGAGTATTGAAGAAATGGCAGACTATTTTAACGAAATATTTGATTGTCGTAATTGTCCAAATGATAGGTTTTTATGTGAAGGTAACGGTTATGTATGCACAAAGTATATTAAGCGATGGCTTGAAAGTGAGGCTAAACAAAATGCCGAAAGTAATAAAAAATAAAAAGCTTACAGATGAAGAAATTATAAAAGACTTAACTGAATTGAGCCGATATACAGGGTTTCAAGAAAAGTATATACAAGTTTTAAACGCGACTCTCGACCTTATTAACCGCCAAAAGTTGGAAATTGAGAGGTTGAAAGGCTCTACAATAGTTAATAACATTATGGAAAGTCAGAGAATTAAAAGAGAAGCAAAAGCCGAAGCATACAAAGAGTTTGCAGAGAGACTTAAACGGTCTACTGTAATGGCAGTTATGGGTAATAAAATTTATGCTGTCGCTACATCAAAAGGCGTTGACAATCTCTTAAAAGAAATGGTTGGTGAGGAATAATGAGAGTGATTTTGTTTAGAGATAAACGGACGGATAACGGCGAGCGGGCGTACGGTGTGGTTACGGAAGATAATCACGGTGAAATGGTTATGGCTGAAAGCCCATTCGAGCGTGAAGAATATAATTGCTGTGGTGCAAATTGCTTGTATGTTGAGTGGGACGGGGTATGTTTTACAAACAGACAAACCGTATAAATGGATGACTTGTATGAATGCGAAACAACGGTTTGCTGTGAAGTTCTCGGAAACATACACGACAACCCCGAATTGTTAAGGAGTGATACAGAATGACTTGTAGAGATTGTGCTTTCGTATTTGATAAAGAGCACAATTTGCCAAGATGCAGTTATCCCTGCTTGTGTTGTCGTGATAATTCGCTGTTTAATTTGGCATTAAAAGACTGTTATAGTTACTATTATTATGGATACATACCAAAGAACACAAGCACAAGTGAATTTGCAAAATTAGTTAGACATTAAAAGGAGAGCTGAAGAATGAATAATTGTGAAAAAACAGCAAAGCTGTTAAAATTAGCAAGTGAAAATCCTGAATTACCTATCATATTTGAAGTTGACAATGAAGTAATACCAAATGATGAATACGGTTGGTACTTAGGTTCTATGTCTAATTGTTGTGTAGGTGAATACGCTATATTAGGCGAAATGGTACTTGACGATAGAGACGAGTTCAAGGAAAAATACTATGATTACAATTGCGACGAGCTTGATGAAATGTTCCCCGGAGATTGTGGGAATGAGAATGCGGAACTTGAAAAATATCTTGATAAAATTGCAGATGAAAATTTCAAAACCGCAATCATTGTTTCAATATCTCCTTATTCGGAATAAGAAATAATCTGTTTGTCAAATTACGGTCAAATATTGTATGATATAATAAACTTACTTTGTAGATAGGAATTGCTTGCTATGTTTTGTTTAAAATGTCAAAAGGAAACGCCTGAAAACAGTGTATATTATATTTGGGCGAATAAAAACGATTTGAAAGAATGGTGCTTGTCTAAATCTCCATGCTTGTTTGAAGATTTTACGCAAATTGCAACTTTGAAGAGCATAATAGAGGAAACGTCAAGCACCTTGAAAAACATTATTATAGACGAAGTAAAATAACTTAGAAAGTCGGCATCTTTTGATGTTGACTTTCTTTTTTTGCGCATTTTCTTGACAACGCTTGGCTGTTGTGTTATACTTAAAACATAATAAAAATATAAAAAACAAAGTATATCTGCTATCCGTTTTCGGCTGGCAGATTTTTTTATTTTATAGAACAAAACATAGAGTCATATCTTTGCTTTCGGCAAGGTTATGGCTCTTTTTTAGGAAAGGAGGCTTTTTGTTTGTGACTCTATTAGAACGCCTTGAAGCTTTTGAGCATAATCAAACAGAAGCTTGGTATAAAGACATATACATACTTAACAAAGGGAAATACGCTAAGGCTCCGGTCGTAAATGTAGACGGAGAAAAAGCGGTGAAAATGTATGGAAATGTATATGTAACGAGATATGACGAAACACGAAAGGCGTGGTTGGTAAACACAAAATACGGGCTGTACCGTTTTTGATAAAAATTAAAATAAAAAGTAAGGAGATGATTATAAATGAGTTTTTCCTTGGCTTTTGCTTTGGATACGTTAACTAAGGAAGAAGTCGTCGATAAAATCAGAGACTATATAAAAAATAATATGTATTTGAACGACGAACACGACGGAGAATATTCTTTCGATACTTACGTTGATTACGATGTTGAAATTTCAACGGAAAGGTTGAAAAAAATCTTCCAAAGTGACGAGCCTATGGCAGAGTTCGAAGAGCAAATAATTGATATGTATGACGACTATTACGACTATGAGTGTGATGAGATAACAACTCAAATTCAAAATGAGTTTGACGAGGGTTATCACGACTTCGTTTACGAGTGGGTAAGAGAACACATACATATAAACTTTCCGTTTGACGAGTTCCTGAAAAGAACTGTTTGCGTTGATATAACCGTGGATACGGGTGACGCAAACTACGATTTTACTCTTAACTCGTTTTACGAAGGAAAAATAAACGATTTAGCTTCAACAGTATGGCTGTCTAAACAGCAAGGATACAGTAAGACGCAGCTTAACAAGGCTTATAACGAAGGCGATTACAGTAAGAACAGCTTTTTAGAAAGTCTTGTTGCGGAATACGTTAATGAATGTACCGGTATAAATGCACTTACGTTTCTTGTTAAGATGCCATTAGGGCAAGCTATAGCAATACTGGAAGCGAAAAAAGAACTTGAAAAAACAATAACGGAAGACGAAAAATATTGTCCCAAAAAAATCAAAGACAGGATGTACCTTGTTTTAGATAAGGATGTTAACTGCGGGCTGATAGACTTTTGGAACGGCTCAGGAAGTCTTTTAGAGCTTAAACTTGAAAAGGATGTCAAGCTCCCGATAAAGTTTGTTCACGAAATTTTGCCTGACAGCTGCTACAAATGGGGCTTTAAAAACATTTACGGCTGTGATGATTCGTTTTATGAGGAATCATTGATAAGTCTTAGTCTGTAAAAAAATAAACCAAGTAATTATATACAATAAAAAAGGAGAAAAATTTTTATGAAAGTAACGTTTACAAATTCAGCAGAATTCAAAAAAGCTCTTGTCACTTGTGCGAGAGCAGCGGCGAGCAAAAGCCCCGTTCCGGCGTTAGAGTGTTTAAAAATAAACGCTACGGCGGACAACAAGGTTATAATAACAGGATACGACCTTGTAACGGGGATAACAACAACGCTCTGTGATTATATAACGGTGCAGGAACCGGGAGAGATATTGACAAATGCCAAGACGTTTGTATCTCTTGCAAAGAAGCTGCCGACAACGAAGACAATAGTTATTGAGACTTTTGATGATAAAAGCGTCAAGGTATCAAAACCCGGTATGGAATTTAACCTGCCTACGGTAGATATAAAGACCTATCCCAATTTGCCGTCGTTAGAATCAGCAAAAAGCTTCACGGTTCCGTTCGGTGATATGAAGGAAAGTATTGAACAGACACTGTTTGCGGCAGGAGACAATGACGAAGCGAGTCTTGCCAAGGGCTGTGCGTTCAGTCTTGAAGTAGAAAAAGGCGAAATGAAAGCATTTGCGCTTGACGGATTCAGGGTTGCTTGCCGTAAAACGAAGATAGCTGACGACTCAGTATCGTTCAAAGCAAAGCTGCCGAAGAATGTGTTGTTGGAACTTGCGAAAAGCAACACCAAAGATGATGAAAACGTAATCGTGTCATATGACAAGAGGAACATTATCTTCGATATAAACAACAGCCGAGTAATAGGAAGGCTGTACGGCGGAAACATATTTGACGTGGACGCGCTGACGGAAAAAATAACAAAAGACAACACAGTGACCTTTAATGTAAACACATCTGAATTTCAGGATGCGGTTGACAGTCTCATTCCTCTTTGCACCGCAACGGAAAAAACTATCGTTGTGAAGTTTACAAAGAACGAGATTGAGTTTTCAATAGCCACAGCACTCGGAACAGCAAAGGTAAGTGTTGAGGCGAAGTCAAATGCCGAAGCAGAGTTGGTTATGGGATTTAATATTAACTATCTGTTAGAAGCAGTCGGAGCTGTAGAAAGCGAAGACTTTGAAATGACAGTAGGTAATGCATACAATCCCATTAACATTTTGGACGGTAAAGCTAATTTCATAACCTTGCCGGTTAGAATAAAGACCGCTGCATAATTTATGCTTGAGAACGGTTTGAGAGTAGTGCAAATCATTGATACTTGGATTACGCAATTAAACCGAACGTACAATTTATAATGAAAATTTAGAAAGTCAACATCAATTAGGTGTTGACTTTCTTTTTTTGTGTGATAAAATGATACGTTCTGAAAAAATATGCGGTTTTTTGCTTTTTTCAGACACGAAAGGAAGAAAAGGAAAAATATTACGGAGGGCCATTTTATTTATGAAAAATGCAACTACAACAAAAAAAGAGTATGAATATTATCGGTTGGCGAAAGAAGCAATTGATAGAGGAGAGGCGGAAAATGCACTCTTTAATATCAGAAAAGCTCTTGAAAGAGTTGTAAAAGTTCTTTGCGGCCAATGCAACATTGATACTTACAAGGTGGATTTATGTGACCTAATCCAGAAAATCAGAGAAGCAAATATGATTGACGAAAAAGAGGAATCTCTTCTTCACCGTATAAGGATTAAGTCTAATTGTGGAGTCCACGCCCAAGAAGAAACCGAAAGAGAAGCGACTATTGATGATGCGGAAGAGTGTTTGCATCTTCTTAACCAAGTGCTTAAAGCTTTTGAAGGAAAATTAGAAAACACGGAAAAAATTGAAACAGCCAAAAAGAATAATAATGTACCTATGTGTAATCCCGATTATTATTCTCCCAATCGCCGTTATTACGGAATGTGGTATAATTGTTACACTAAGCCTGACCTTATGCGTATACCTGAGTACGTTGATTTAAACAACAAAGCCAATAAAGGCGATATTCAGGCAATGCTTGATATTGCTGTCGGCTTTCTGCCGAAGCAAATTCAATGGGGTGCTTTTCAATCTGTTTGCGTATCTTATGATTATTTCCGTGGATGTTGCGATGCGAAAGTGTATTTTTCTAATAATAACTATCTGTACGATGTGAGATATTATTATTGGATTGTTAAAGCTGCGACTCTTGCAGCAAAAAGGGGACTCGCAAATGAATTTGTCCCACTAAAATATATTGCTACGGCGTTACTTGAAGCCTTAAAGATTTCATGTTTATATAATAATAACACTTGTCAGAGTATTACTAACAGAAACCATTATGATATGTTTGAAAAAATTTATGACGTGAAATGTTCCAAAGCTTTAAGTTGTTCCGAACTTGCGGTTTTTAAATATCTTATAAGTCTTATTAACACGTATGGGAATGATATTATTTCTCCCGTGCATGAGGAAACAAGCATAAATCAAATTAAATATATTGTCATTATTTCTCAAGCCCGCAATGATTTGTTGCGCTTATATTGGGGTAATCGTATGAAACAATACATAGATAATAGTATTGCTATATCGGAAGACGATTTAAAGAAGCCCGCTTTTTACAGCGTTGACAAATATAGGAACGACTGTCGCTCAAACAAATGTTACTACAATACACTTATATCGGAAGCCCCGAAAGTCTGTATAAATGATGTGCAAATTTCCGCAGAACGATTAGTTTTGGGGAGCGCATGTATAAGCTGTGGAAATGTCAATATGGATACGGCAAACTTCTGTGTACAATGTGGAAAACCCCTGTATAGCACCAAGAAAAATACGGGAGAGCTATATTACATGAAGGAAATAGTTTACCTTAACAGTATTGCTCAAGAAAGCACAATAGATAAGAACCGTCGCAATAAGGCTTTATGTAGCATTGGCCATATGTACAGGTACGGTGAAGGCGTAGAACAAGACTATACAAAGGCTCTTGAATGGTTCAAAAAGGCTGCTAATGCCGGTAATAGTGCTGCAATGTGCAATATCGGCTATATGTACGGGTTTAGTAAAGGCGTAGAACGAGACTATTCCAAGGCTCTTGAGTGGTATAACAAAGCTGCTAATGCAGGGGATGGTGATGCAATGTACAGTATCGGCTATATGTATGATTATGGCAAAGGCGTAGAACAAGACTATTCCAAGGCACTTGAATGGTATAACAAAGCTGTTAATGCTGGTAATGATTCTGCAATGTACAGTATCGGCTATATGTATGATTACGGTAAAGGCGTGGAACAAGACTATACAAAGGCTCTTGAGTGGTATAACAAGGCTGCTAATGCCGGGAATGCTTCTGCAATGTACAGTATCGGCTATATGTATGATTATGGCAAAGGCGTGGAGCAAGACTATTCCAAGGCTCTTGAGTGGTATAACAAGGCTGCTAATGCAGGGGATAGTGATGCAATGAACAATATCGGCCGTATGTACGAGTACGGCAAAGGTGTGGAACAAGACTATTCCAAAGCTCTTGAATGGTTCAAAAAGGCTGCTAATGTGGGTAATAGTGCTGCAATAAGCAATATCGGCTATATGTACGAGTTTGGCAAAGGCGTAGAACAAGACTATACAAAAGCACTTGAATGGTATAATAAGGCTGCTAATGCAGGAAATAATGTTACAATGAGCAATATCGGCCGTATGTACGAGTGCGGCAAAGGTGTGGAACAAGACTATACAAAGGCCCTTGAATGGTATACAAAGTCGTACAACAGCGGCTATAAGGACGCAAGTAAGGGCGTTGAAAGAATGAAAGAATTATTACAAATGTAAAGTAAAGCAAATATAATTAAGGCTCTCTGAGGTGTGATACTCAGTGAGCCTTTTTTGCTTTTTTTACTTGACAGTAGTAAAATACTATGGTATAATTTAAATATAATAAATTATGTATATTAAATAAATTTAATGTTTTGCTGCTATCTTTCGCGTTCGGCGATTGGTGGCGGTTTTTTTATTTATATTGTGTATTTTACGGGAGCTTGCTGTTATCTTTCACGATTGGTGATTGGTAGCAGCTATTTTTTTATCAACCGTCATATTTAAAGGCGGCTGTTATGGTCTTTTGAAGACCGCTTGTTGTAGTAATATGACAAGTATAATATATCAGCCGCCTTCTCCTTGGAGAGCGCGGCTTTCTTTTGTTTTCCGGCTGTTCTATATTTTACAGCCGTTTATATATATCTTACTTTTACTTCTTACTGAAAGGCAGATATTTAATCATGAAAAAGACGTCTAAAATAATAATGACAGTGGGCATTTGTGCTGTTTTAACAGCAGCACTTACGGTAGCTTTCTCTATTCAAAGGAATAATGATGAAGATATGCCGGAAACAACGACGGTTGTTACGACATATGCAGATGCTTCAGATGTTGAGGCTTCTGTTCCTGAGAGTACGTCAAGCCCGGAAAATGCTAAGACAGAAACCAAGGCCACAACTAAGCGCAGAAGTGTTAACAATTCGGTTGTGTCGGTGAAAAGTAACGAGACAGACAGCAACGACGAGGTTGTAGCTGTACGAAGCAACGATGAAGATTTCGGAGCATCCGTTACCAAAGCCGAGAAAAAAGCCGAAGTTGAAGCTTCCAAAGCAGCCGATGAAATACCGGATGCAGAAGAAGTCGAAATAGCACCGAGTGAAGTTCAAAGCTTGTTGAGGCAAGAACAAAGTAATGCCACTTGCGAACATAAAGGAAAATATTCGAGTATGCACGGTTCGGTTTGATTGTTTCATTACATAAAATAATTTAGAAAGTCAGCATCTTTTGATGTTGGCTTTCTTTTTTTGGCTTTGTAAAAAACGTGAAAAAAATGTGAAAAAAATCGTGAAATAAAAATGAAAAAAATCGTGAAAAAAAGATGACATTGACTTCAAAATAAAGCCGCGATATAATAGTTACAGTGATAAGTGCGAGAAAAAAGAACAAACGCAAAAAACAACCAAATAACGAACATTAGACCGTTTCCCTATGGGAAGCGGTTTTTTTATGTCCTTTTTTACATTGATTTTTTGTAAAAGGGCAAATTTCACGATTTTTTCATCATATATAGATGCAAATACAACAAGGAGGAAAAACAAAAAATGAATGAAAACAAAAAACTAACCACATCAGGGAGTTCTGATGTTGAACAGAGCAAAGAACAGAAGACGGATGAAAAAAAGATATACTTCGCTCGCAATGTGCAGGACTTGGGCGTAGGGTATAAAAAAGGTGAATACAAGCGTGAAAAAGAGAAAAAAGAATATCAGTATCTTACACGCAAGCAGTTTAAGCGGTTTAAGCAGGAGCAGGAAGAACGCGGTAAAGACTATCCCATTGACGGCTTTGCAAAGATAAAAAAGAAGTTTAAGGACAAAGGCGACAACATACTGTCTATAAACGGAGACAAATTCGACCATTACAATAAGCGAAGATTTTTCTCGTATACAAAACAGTATGTAAGGACGGGAGAAAACTCCTTTACAAAGATACAGCGTTCGTTAGCCGTAATTATAATTCCGATTTTACTTGTGACGTCTATGCTCGTCGGATTGACGTTTATACCGTCAAAGCCTGACAAACCGCATATGCCGTGGACGCCTGTGATAGAAGACACTACAGGAAACAGCGACAATAACGGTGAGGAACAGCGACCGGCAGGCATACAAGTAAAAGGCTTCACCGAATGGACGATACCGGCAAATAAAACAGAGGGATTAGGTATAGACCTCGAAAACCCTGATGGCAACCCGTGCTATTTCTCGTTTGAGATTAAGCTCAAAGACTCAGGAGAGGTAATATACAAATCAAACATGGTGCCGCCCGGAGAAAAAATACACAAAATAGACATTTCGCGTGAGTTCTCGCAGGGCGATTATCCGATTATCATACACATTTACACAAACGAGCTGGAAACCGGCGCCGAGATGAACTCGCCGGAGATGCAAGTAACTATGCACGTCAAGTAAGATTGTTCAGAGGCGCGCAATGAAAACAAGGCCGTATACAAAAATCTAAATTGAAAGGAGAATTGCTTTGAAAACCAAAGTCTATTACAAGGTACGAGCAGAGCCTTCTTGGGCTGCATTTCAATAAAAGCAAAAAATTTCAAGAAAGAAAAAGAGGTAATTAACAATGCATTTTAAGAAAAACGTATTAAAGAAGGCAGTAGCCGCAGCTCTTTCACTTGCGACTCTTTGTTCACTCAGCACAGTAGCTTTCGCTGCTGACAAAACACTTAATCAGGACACCCCGACCGGTACTGCAACCGTCTATTATCAGGCAGGTAAAGTAACCGACCCCGGTACTCCGGAGGACCCGACCGATGATACGGTCAACGGAACATATATAGTAACCATTCCGGAATACATTAAAGCTGCCAAGGTCGGCGAGACCCCGGTAACAGAAGATGTAACTGCCAAAGAAGTCCTTATTCCGTTCGGCAAGACCCTTAACGTAAAGGTTGCATTTGCGGATTCTCTTGTACTTGCTGACAACGCAGATACTAAGATTACTTACGACCTTCAGAATCAGGGTGCGAAGATAGCAACAGGCGACACCATTCTCAGTGTGGCCGCCGGTAATCCGGATGCTGTAACTTCCACGGCTCTCGGTGCTGTACTTACTCAGGCTCCGTCCTTTTCAGGAACCTATAACGACACAGCTACATTCACTGTATCTGTTGACTAATCTTGTATTCGTAATCGGTCTTGATTGACCCGATTCCATTTTTCAGCGGCTCTTATATATTGCCCCGAACAATTATAGGGGCCGCTTTTCCTATTTCTAAGAAAGGATTGATAAATTTGAAAAAGTTAACAAAACAGATTATATCTATAGCTCTCGGAGCGGTAACAGCCGCAAGCTGTGGAACTATGGCTTTCGCGGCAGATAAGACACTTAATCAGGACACGCCTTCGGGCAGTTCAACAGTTGAATATTCAGAAGAGTCTACATATACGGCGACTATACCAGAATACATCAAAGTACAGAAGATGTCTGAAGACGTCGATACCAACGCCAACAGCGTAACATTAAGAGATGTAATTATACCGGACGGTAAGTCCCTTGTGGGAACAGTTACGTATAACGGCGTTGTAGCTGAAGAAAACAATGTGAAAATACCATATAAGCTTGCTACCGCCGGAGGCGATTTAACAAGTGGCTCGACAATCATAACTCAGACATCCGGTAAGTCTACTGAAGAAAAAACCTCACACTTTGGTGCTGTTGCAACCGAAAGCCCTAAATATTCGGGCTATTATACCGATACAGCTACGTTTTCGTTCGATACGGTAGATAAAACGTATTCTAATGATGAAATAAACAACGACACGTATTTGTACTATCTCGGAAGGACAAAACCGGAGTATGTAGTGGCAAAATTTAATGCAGATTACTCAAGTGTGGAGATTATAAAAAATGGTGAAGACAGTGATGGAATAATGGGAGACTTAGTTGCTGTAAATGGCGCATCGGAACAATCGTTTTACAGCAATCAGTCTTTGGTAAATGTGACAATTAAAGATGGCGTAAAAAGCATAGGCGACCGAGCTTTTGCGATGTGCCAAAATCTGAAATCTGTTTCTATTCCGAAGAGTGTAACAAGCATAGGCAGTGGGGCTTTTGCACAATGTACAGCACTTACTGATGTTACGATTCCTGCAAATACAGTAAAAATGGGTGACAGTGTTTTTGACGGTTGTACTTCTCTTGAAACAGTTAAGCTTCCGGAAAAAATAGAAAACCTTGAAGAAGGAACGCCAAAATCAAGAATTCGAGCATACATGTTCAAAGATTGTCATTCTTTAAAAAGTGTTACGTTGCCAAACGATATAGAACAAATTGATAGCGGTGCTTTCATGAACTGCAAGGCACTTACAAGTGTTGAGATACCCGACAGTGTTCAGCGTATTGCGGAAAGCACGTTTAAAGGATGTTCGTCTCTTAAAAATGTCACTCTTCCCAACAACGATAAACTCAATAGTATTGCTTGTGTGTTTATAGGTTGTAGTTCTCTTGAAAGCGTAACCGTTCCGGATAGCGTAACGGACATCGACGGTGCGTTTACAAACTGTGTCTCGCTTAAAAATGTAAATGTACCGAATGGAGTAACTCAAATTGGGTCAGACACTTTTAGTGGTTGTGCGGCTCTCAAAACTCTGAATCTCCCTTCTGGAATAACAATGATAGGCAAAAAAGCATTTAGCGGATGCAGCAACTTAACTAATTTTTCAATACCGAGCAAAGCAACGCTAATATATGAAAGTGCCTTTGAGGGCTGTTCGTCTATTAAAAATATTACAATTCCGGAAGGTAGCACAGGTATTGGCAATACTGTTTTTAAAAACTGTTCCGGGCTAACAAGTGTTACAATTCCGAGTTCGGTTATTGGAATGTATGATACGGCTTTTCAAGGTTGCAGTAATCTGAACACCGTTTACGGCACTACCGGCTCGTATGCCGAAACTTGGGCTAAAAACAATGGCTACACTTTTGTAGCTCAGTAAAAAACATAAGAATAAGTTCCTACCAAAAAATGGTGGGAACTTATTTGTTACGGTGAAATGGCAAATAAAACAAATATTTTCTCATATATAAGAAAGGATGTGATAAATTTGAAAAAAACAATTAAACGATTGTTGGCAGTGAGTTTGGCTGCTGTTATAATAATTAGCTGCTTTGTCATCTCAGTGTTTGCCGGTGACAAAACAACGGTTGAGTATAAATCTGACTCCACGTGGACCGCTGTAATCCCGGACACAATCAAGGCACAGGACGCATCAGAGGACGTAAATTCTGCCGCATATACAGTGAAAACTCAGAACGTTGTGTTGGGCGACGGGGAAAGCCTTGTCGGTACAATAGAATACAGCGGCAACCTCACAGATGGGAATGTTAATCTTCCATATAGTATATATAATTCTGAAGGCTCGGTGGTTAACAGCGGTTCAAGGATTATCAAACAAATCGCAGGAGAACCTACAGCCGAAGCGTCGTTTAGCTTTGGTGCCAAGCTGAACGAAAAAGCCAGATACAGCGGCAACTATTTAGGAACGGCAACTTTTAATTTTTCTGTTGCGGAAGTAAGTTATACATTAGACGAAATAAATGCTGATGAACACCTGTATGCGATAGGAAAAACCAAGCCCGAATATGTTGTAGCAAAATTTAATGACGACTATACAAGCGTTAAAATAACAAGAAATGGTGATAACAGCGACGGATTGATGAAAGATTTTCAGACTCTTGACCTTACTCAACCATATGAGGCACAAACCGAATACAAAAACTACGACGAGTTTCTCGCTGCTTTCTTTGTTTCCGAGGGGATAACAGGCATTGGCAGTTTTAACGTCAACAGTCTTTTCCCCGGAGATTTATCGCCGATGGCTGAACACGCAGCTACTCTGAATACAGCCACGATAGGTGATGGAGTAAAGAATATTGGCGCAGGAGCGTTTATTCCCGGTAATTTAAAAGACCTTGATGTTGGTAATGAACTTGGCCAGATTGCTGGTGCTTTTGGAATGTCCGGCATCCAGAGCATCGAAATTGCCAATACCGTTGAAGAGATTGGTGATTGGGCATTTTTCTATAATACGGCACTCGGAATGACAAAAACCAATGACGGATATATACTAACTCCGATAAGTCTCCCGGATTCAGTCCAAAAAATCGGGAAAGCTGCCTTTTACGGACTAACCAGAGGGACACAATATCCAACAATGCGAAATATTAACCTTGGAAACGGCCTAATAGAAATAGGAAAGCTTAATTTTACGAGCAACCAGTCGCCGTGGCTTATATCTTCCGAGAAGTCTATTCCTATAAAGAAGTGGGATTCACAAAATGCGCTTACCGAAGTAGGAAACGGTCATGCGTTTGTTTTCCCTGCATCCCTCAAAAAAACAATGGATTATAGTTTTAGAAATACTACTTTCTGTGGCGGAAGAGTAACAATAACCGGTCAAATAATGAAACATGCTTTTGAAAACACAAAATACGAAATGTTGCCGTATATAGCTGATAGGTATGCTCCTGACACGTTCTTTAGTGGGGGTTATGGGCTGTACAATCTGTCGAGGAATGTAATTTCTGCAAGTAACACAGATGTTGCCGATGGAATGCTAAATACAGAGGGTAATACAATTATAAAAAGTTTAAACAACAGCTTGACGAAGACTACTATCCCGAATTACATAAAAACAATCGGGGAACGCGCGTTTGACGGACAAAGTAAACTTACATCAGTTACTATTCCGAATAGTGTAACGACTATTGAAGGTGGGGCTTTTTCGTACACGAGCGCATTGACGAACATTGAGATTCCCAATAGCATAACAAGTATAGGTGAGGATGCGTTTGGAGGTAGTGGACTTATAAATTTGACGATTCCCGGTAGCTTAATTGACATAGGAATAAAAGCGTTTAGCAGCTGTGGTGCTCTTCAGTCTGTAAATATATCTGAGGGAGTAAAAAATATAGGTGCATGCGCTTTTTCCAATTGTTCCGGTCTTACAACCGTAATTATTCCAAACAGTGTTACTGCAATAGCTGATGACGGATTTGAAAATTCCGGTTCGTATAGTTTGAAGGGAGCCACAACATTCTATGTCAAATCGGGGTCTTTTGCTGAGACATGGGCTAAGAAAGCACAAGTAAATTACAATACCGATTTTACTCTCGATAATAACGGTGGTGTTCTCAATGGAGCACAAACAGCTTTGCTTACCTACGTCGGAAACAAGGAAAAATATGAAGTTCCTGCTTCGGTTAATGTTGTTGATGATATGGCGTTTGCTTTTCATTCCGAAATAAAAAGTGTTATTATTCCCCAAAGTGTAACGAGTATTGGTACTTATACTTTTGCAATGTGTCAGTCTCTTACCGATATTGTACTGCCTGAAGGTATTACATCTATAGGCGAAGGAGCTTTTTACAACTGTACTTCTCTTAAACATGTAACGATACCAAGCAGTGTCACATCCATAGGAAATGGCGCGTTTACGGATGACAACGGGAATCTGAGTATAACAGTTTACGGCACTGCGGGTTCGTATGCCGAAACTTGGGCTAAAAACAATGGTTATACCTTTATAGCTCAGTAAAAAGTTGCTTAACGCTTAATAATGTTAAAAACACCCCTACTTTCAAAACGAAAGTAGGGGTGTTTTTTGCATTTAAGGGCAAATCAGACGTTTTTTTCGTCATATATAGATGTGAAAATCAAGTAGTCCCTCTCGTGTGACTTGCGTAAAAGCCGCCGTAAAAACAAGCGGAGAGTTTGTGGTGAAACCATCTCGTCAAAAAAACCACGTTAAATATGGCACGGGGAGAGCTTGGCTCCCCACCTTTATATGCAAGATTTTATATGCAAGATTAGTGTTAACGGTCAGCACATCAGTTTTCCAAACTGAGAGTGGGAGTTCAAATCTCCTATCTTGCTCCAAAACGCTCCATAAAAAAGTAAAAAGGGGAGATTTTTTTGAATACAGAAACCACTTTCCAAAAGGTTGGGAAATACAAAGTTGACGTTGCAAATGTAACAAATCAAGCAATACGTTATGTGAAAAGCAATCCGTGTTGTATTTGTTCATGCGAAAACTTTTGCCCTATAAAATACAAAGGCACGTGTAAGATTTGGATAAAGCTGAAATCTGCATTATTTGCGGTTGAGGAGGTAAAGGAATGATGTGAAAAAGGAAAAAATTGACAGCGAGTGAAATTCAGGTAAATCAACAGTTCGTTAGCTATACAGTCGGTAATTCTACTTGTATGCCTTGGATGGACTATATAAAAGAAATAAAGGATGACAGTATTGTAATATACGACAAAACAAGACCGAGCGCCGGTTCTGAAGAAATACCAAAGACGGCTATATTTGAGATTGAGTTGTCCGATGAAGAATATAACGCTAAATATTATGATGCCGCCAAAGAGGTGTTTGACATTTTGTCCGGTAGCGAATATTTAGGCGACCATGGTTATCACGAAATGTGGAATGCTTGGATAGGACGCAGCTGCCAAGAAATGTATAATAATCTTAGAGAAGAGAAATTAACTTTGATAGGCTGGTTTTGGCTATCTGAGATAAAACACGGTTGGTTTTCTGATAGTGATATTGGCATTATAGCCGAAGATAAGGAAGGCAACAGATTTTGGTGTCATTGGGAGAAAACCGCTATCGACAAAATGTGCGAACGTTACAAAGAACAAAAGAAAATTAAAATGGAGGTACATTAAAATGGCGAGTTTAGAATACATACCTGTTAAAAATCAGAAGAAAGGAGGTATAAAGAATGTCGTTTGATATATCAAAAATAGACACGCAAGATGTCGTAAATGCTATTAAGCTTTTCATGGAAGAACAGGAATATGACGGCTTTGCCGTGAACTGCCAAACAAGAGAAGAAGCAGAAGTGTTTTTATCAGGTCTTCACGCGATAGGGAGATATTGGAGCGAAGACCAGCCGATTATAAAAGACGGCAATGTAATAACATACTATAAATATCGAAGCGAAACTTGTTATCGTTTTTTCCTGCAAGAGAAGAATGTAATGAAGGCTCAAAAGTCTTACTACGAAAAGAAAGGGATAACGATATATACCTTCACGGAGCTTATAGAACATTATCTTAACCTTACCCCCGATAAGACAAATAAAAACAGCGATGCAGAACATCAGGCTGAATTACTCGAAAATACAAAATCGAAACCGGAAACGCCGAACACAACGACTGCGACTGCAGCCGAAAACGAAAAGACGGTTAATAACGATGAACCTAAAGATGTTCGCAAGGAAATGGCCGCCAGAACGTCTCAGACGGCTCAAAATGATGATTTGCCGAACATATGTAGAATTCTTAATGTAAAGGTAAAAGAGCCGTTTTACATAGAGTGCAGCCGTATTTTGCTATTTTTACCAAACACCCCGTATAGAATCAACGAAAACGGAATGAGAGAGTTTTTGGCGGATGCAAAAAACGATGCTTGGGTTCCGTGTAACGACGAAAGAGAATTGGCGTACCTTATATGTCATCCGGAGATTGTTATTGTGAACCACTCGGCTTAAAAAACCGAGTTTCCTCGCCCACTATTCACCAGAAAGGACCAGAAAGGATGTGAATGGGCAAATCCTCCCACCACCTAAAGAGGTTGGAGTATCTTTGCCTTGATTAGATGACTAATAATGATAAAGAACTATGTTTACAAGTAAAACATAGTTATCGTGAGATAAAAAAAGCGGTAAACTTTGAAAAAATGAAAAGTTTTGAGGAAATGGAAAACTTTGAGGAAATAGAAAGGGAAAGCAAAAAAATCAAAGTAAATTTTCAAGAAAAGTTCTTAATCAATAAAGCATGTAAATTATCGTATGAAAAGATGCAATATATACCTTTGACAAAAAACGAGCTTGCGAGCCTCAATATCCATAATGTAAACGATTATGTACATTTTCTTAATGACTTCCTAACGAGTGAAGTCATGTATTTCTCGTATTCGCAGTCCAAAATTCTCACTATTCGTCAAATAGCAAGACCGCCACAACAGCTTCTCAACGAGATAAACAAGTCTTTGTTTGTGTATCTTGACAAAACGCCCGACAAACCAATTCGCTTCAATAATGTGTTAAAAATTTTCGAAGCGAGATAATCAGCTTGGTTTGCTCTGATAAAGTACAAGGGAGAAAAGATTATATGGAAACAATAAAGAAAATATTTTGTTTGTTAGCGATACAGTTAGCTGTTTTTGCGATTTTTGGACTTGTATGGCACGTAAATTTTCCCAACATACCGTTGCTCAACGAGAACGGTGTACCGAACTTCTTTTGCGTGCCGATTTAAGATTTTAGATAGGTGATGTTGCGTGAAAAGAATTTTTAAAACTCGGAAAAAGAAGTTTATATCTGTTGTGATTGCGCTTGCGTTATTACTGTGTACGTGTTGCTTTGTCAGTTCTGCTGCGGCCACAAGTATAAGAATAAACGTCAGTCAGGTTACAATCCAATCAGGCGGACAGTATCAGTTATCGGCTATAATTATGCCCTCAAATTCAAGTAAAACATTAAAGTGGAGCAGTAGCAATAACAGCGTTGCTTCTGTTAATAACAACGGGCTTGTCACCGGAAGAAATTCCGGTACAGCAACAATAACGTGTACTACAACAGACGGAAGCAATTTGTCTGCTTCTTGTACCGTAACTGTCGCTCAGTTAATATCTTCGATAAGCATGCAAGGCAATCTTGAAATATATACGGGCAACTGCCAGAGATTATCAATAACAATTACACCTTCAAATGCTACAACCAAAGGTTTGAGGTGGAGCAGCAGTAATAACAATGTGGCCTCTGTTAATGACGGAGTAGTAACCGGCATAGCACCGGGAACAGCAACCGTAACGTGTGTTACAACGGACGGAAGCAAGAAATCTGCATCTTGCACGGTCGTTGTAAAACAGGGCGTAACCGGCATAACACTTAACAAGACAAATGTCACGTTGGGTGTTGGAAACTCGGCGCAGCTGACAGCTTCGGTGCATCCGAGTAATGCGTCAAATAAGAGCGTCAGTTGGAGCAGCAGCAATAACGGGGTAGCTTCGGTTGACAATAGCGGACGTGTAACGGGTAACGGAGTAGGAACAGCGACTATAACCTGTAGAAACGGCGATATAACGGCATACTGTAATGTTACGGTAGCAAATGTATCAAACGGTAATTCATATGTACCTTCGGGTGCTCACAGAAACGGAAACAGCAGTTCTGCGGGACCGGGAAATACTGTTACCGTTCCAAACGACAGCAGCAACAGCGGCAATGACGGCAACGACGTAAACACCGTCCCTGAAAACGAGGGTGATGTTATAGAATTACCCTCGGATGATTTTAGCCAAGCTGTTGAAGATTTGTTTTCAAAGAACAACGATGATTCCTCAAAAAAATATGAAATAACGGATGTTATGAAGCTTCAAGTAAGGCAAAGCAAGAAAGAAAATCCTATAACGATAAGTTGGACTGCTGTTAAAGGCTTTACCGGATATGAAGTGTATGCTGCTAAAAAGGATGGTAAAAGAGAAACTTCCGATGAGGATTATGTTTTTCTCGGCGAGACAACGGGGAGTTACTATGAAATAGTGAACTTTAAGCATAAAAAGACATATCAGGTTAAAATCAGAACGTATATGATAAACGAAGAAACGGGGGAAAAGAACTATTCTGATTTTACGGATATTGTAACAATAAAGACTAAAAGCATGAAGTTTTCTCGATGGATAAAGAGTTTGTTCGTTAAGATGTACTAAAGCTTTCAATGGTATTTATGTAAAGTGCCGAAAGCGATATTTGTCGTCCGTTTTTTCGTCTTAATTGCTTGACAAGAAATAAATACTATGGTATCATATTGACATAATAAAGATATTAAAAAGTAATTTGTTGCTGACATCCTCTTTAGGGGCTGTCAGCTTTTTTTGTTTATAAGTTTTACTTAATTTCTACTGTAGTAGATGCTGCTATCTTTCACGATTGGTGAATGATGGCAGCTATTTTTTTTATCAACCGTCACATGTAAAGTGTAAAGGCGGCTGTTATGGTCTTTTGAAGACCGCTTGTTGTAGTAATATGGCAAGTATAATATATCAGCCGCCTTCTCCTTAGAGAATGCGGCTTTTTGTGTTTTTTACGCAAAAAATCGTCGCAGTGACTACTTAGATAATCACTGCGGCATTAAACAATTTTATTTCGCAACTTTAATAAATTAAGGAGAATTATTATTATGACAACAGATAGAAAAAACATTATTGATGAGGATATTTTATACGTGTTCGACATGGAGGGAGAAAACAGAGCGTTCAGCCGTAAGTCTGTCCTTGCTTGTGCAGGAGACGAATATTTCGGTGATGACTATTCATACGACGAGTATGGAATTAACAAAAACGACGCTGCGTGGAACGACGCATATGTTTTCTGATTTTGTTCACAGCTTTTCACTTAATATCTACCGTGGTAGATAATTTTAGTTTAAGGAGTTTTTATCATTATGACAACAAATAGAAAATCATCAAAAAAGGCGAAGAATGCATCACTTCACATGGATGCGAAAACAATTAGGCTTTCCGACACTACATCTTTCAAAAAGTCGTTCTTGAAAAACGGTTGGGGAGTAAAAACGAAAAACGGCCAGTGGTTTACAGTTACAAAGATAACCGGATACGGAACGGCCTTTGTTAACGCAGAGACGGATGAGGTTATCTCAGCTCGTCAGTGGAATTCGGTTATGAAACATAAAACCGACAAAAACCTTGACATCGTGCTTGTGGCACAGCCGTGCAATATAGATGATTTTATAGAAAAGAATTTTGAATCATACGCGGTGGCGTATATTTACAAGAATACGAAGAGAAACAATGGAAATCCTAAAAGGGTTTCCGATGTCTAAACGTCTTTTTCGAAAGCCGGCACTATTTAGGTGTTGGCTTTCTTTTTTTAAAAGTTTTTTGAAAAAATCGCGCAAAAAGGGCAAATTGGCGAGCTTTCTTGTCATATATAAACAGAAAGGTAAATCCTATCACTACAATCAGAAAGAAAAAAAGAGGTATTAAAGCAAGATGATGAGAAGAGCAGTAAAGACACGCAAAATTGATTACGATACGGCCGTCTCGTTGTTTAAGAGACAGTTTGATGAGTTGAAGAAAAGCATTGAAAAAACAGGACTTGCATCCGATTGGGTTGATAACAAACCTATGATTACGGATAAAACGAATTTTATTCCTGCCGGTACAGCGGAAGGCATGGGAAGTAAATGCAAATGCTTTCAAGGGTTCTTCATAACCAACGAATACGGGGCAATCAAGTGTGCGTTGGCGGACAGCCCATTGCCCGGAGCTATATACAATATAGTATGTTCAGACTACAAAAGAAAAAGCTGCCCGCTATACGAAAACCGCGATATTGCCAAGAGGTGTGCGGAAGACGGGTTTATGGAAGAACAGATAAGCAAAATAGAAAAGACAAGGGGAAAATAATATGCGACATTTGCGAAATGTTATCGTCTGTGCTATAGTTATAGCAGTGTTTGTCGCTCTGTTTTCTTTGCTCCGAAAAGAAAATACGCCGAAAAGCTATGAGCCGCCGATAAGCGAGACAACTCAGACGGTTGTAGCCGAAAAGACGAATTTAGAAAAAGTCAAATTTGTCAGGGTGGTTGACGGTGACACGGTTATCGTTCGAAAAGAGGATGGTAACAATGTAAGGGTTCGCTTGATAGGTATAGATACACCCGAAAGTGTTAACCCAGACAATTCGAAAAATACGGTATCCGGGAAGACAGCTTCTGCTTTCTTGAAGAGTAAAACGGAAGCAGGAAAAGACTACTTTCTTGAATATGATGTTGAAAGAGAAGATAAGTACGGAAGGACTCTCGCATATCTATGGGACACCGACCACACACAGAGCGATAAGGAATACATAGTTTCTCGTATGGTTAATGCTATGCTTATAAACGAGGGTTACGCTACAACAATGCAGATAGACCCTAATGTCGAGTATTCAAAAGTGTTCGACGAAATTAAGAACGATGCAAAAGAAAACAAGAAAGAATTGTGGACCGCAAAAGATACACATTGGTCGTAAAAGAGGTAAAAGGGAAAGTTATGTTTACATCAACACAAGTCAGCAAATATATTATGTATTTGTGCGACGAAAACAATATAGAATTAAGCGCCGGACGGCTGCAAATCATACTTTTCCTTCTGCAAAGGTATTACTGTGATTTCCATTGTGAACGGTTAATATCTGACCCCTGTTACGCCTGTGTAGGACCGGTGTTTGACGATGTAGACGTTTTGTATCCTGACAGAAACGCAATTGTAAAATCCGAAAGTTTTGCAAAAGAAAAACAACCGCCAAGGAAATATCAAAACAAAATTAAGATGTTCCTCTCGATTTTCTTCCAAAACAACGGCGACAAGTCAGAATTTCGGTTGATACAGGATATACAAAAAGACGCAGCGTTCAGAAAAGCACGAGAGAACAAAAAGGACAACGAAATTTACTACAAATATTTCTACGAAGAATTACAGCCATATGACGACTGAGAAGGAGGTGTTACTTATGGCAAAGAAGAAAAGTTTTACCGATATGTTAATCAAGGTGTTTGTTGACGGTTCAGATAAGGCGTGCAAAACGGTATACGTGTTGGTTGCGTTGTTCAGCATAGCTGTTTTCGCTTCCGCTTTAGCTTTGATGCTTCTTCCGGTAACACCGGATAATCTTGGACTTTTCCAAGTAATAGGAACGTGTTCGCCTTTTGCGAAAATCGGTCTTATGGTAACTATTATATTTATGTTCTTCGTTGCTGGGAAATAATCCTTTTGAGGACGTTCCCTTTCCAAGAAGATTTTGCTTACAGCGTTGACAATAGGTGGATAATATGGTATAATTCCACTATAATATAAATATAAAATATAATCTATATCTGCTATCTCTTTTGGGGTGGCAGATTTTTTTATTTTAAAAGGAAAATTCAGAGTCGTATCGGTACAAGTTTGTACTGTTACGGCTCTTTTTTTATTTTAGAAAGGAGAAATATTATGTCAACAAAAAAATATAAAATTGTAAAAAGCAAAAGCATTGTTTACAACGGAAGAACGCTTTATAGAATAAGAGCATTAAGGGATTTCAATACCGTTACCGGAGAAACAGTTTTCAAGGGCGATTTAGGCGGTTTTATTGAAACTGAAAATAATCTTTCACAAGAAGGATATTGCTGGATATTTAACAATGCAAAAGTCTATGACGACGCCAGAGTTTCAGAAGATGCTAAGATTTGTGGCGGCGCCGAAATCTTTGATAGTGCAGAAGTGTTTTGCAATGCAGAAATCTCCGGCAAAACTCAAATTTTTTATGGTGCTCATGTTTGTGGTAATGCTAAAGTTTACGGCTACGCTAAAGTCTGCGGCAAAGCAAGAGTTTACGGTGAAGCGAAAGTTTACAATTTTGCTAAAATTCTTGATAATGCTCAAGTTTATGACAATGCAAAAATTTACGAAAATGCAATTGTTGCCGGAGATGTACAAATTTACCATAATGCACAAGTTTACGGTAACGCTTGGATTTATGACGACGCCTTTATTTGTGACAACGCTCGAATTTATGGTTTAGCAAAAATCTTTAATAAAGCCATCGTTTATGGTAATGCCAAAGTTTATGGCAACGCACAAATATTCGGAAAAGCCAAAGTTTATGGCAACGCAGAAGTTTACGAAAATGCAGAAATTTTCGATTATGCCTTTATTTTTGGCGATGCTAAGGTTTTTAGTAATGCGAAGATTTTTGGCACTACTTGGCTGTATTGTGCTGCCAAGATAGGTGACAAATTAAGTCTAAATAAAGGAAAATACATTTTTGCAACACTTAATATTGATGAAACATTAAGCGAAATTGAACCTATTTGCTATAAAATCAGTTTTGCAGTCAGAGTGATAGAATTGAAACTTCCTATCGAACAAGGTTATATTGAAAGCCTTGTTTCTGAACTTGCTAAATATGATGAGCTGATAGATTATTTTCATAGCAATGAGTGTGAAATAATTTTTACACCTAATGAAAATAAAATTTATAAGCTGTTATTACAAAGCAAGCAAAATATTGAAAACTTTTATAAGTAGGAAGGAAAAAAGATATGTCGAATGAAACTAAAAAATATGAACTTGTAAAAAGCGAAAGCATTGTTCACAATGGAAGAACGCTTTATAGAATAAGAGCATTAAGGGAGTTTACAATTTCAAGAGGTGTTGCAATAAAAGTTGGCGATATTGGTGGCTTTGTCGAATCCGAAAACAACCTTTCGCAAGAAGACATTTGTTGGATTTTCGATGATGCAAAAGTATATGAAAACGCCAAAATTTGTGGTGATGCCAAAATTTGCTGTGATGCCAAAGTTTTTGGTAATGCCAAGGTTTGGGGCGACGCCTTTGTTCTTGACGACGCAGAAGTTTGGGGCAATGCTAAAATTTGCGAGAAAGCTGAAGTTTACGACGAAGCCGAAGTTTGCGGCGATGCCTATATTGGTGGAGAGGTTCAAATTTATGGCAATGCTAAAATTTGCGGTGCTGCCGAAGTTTTCCATAATGCAAAAATTTACGGAAACGCAGTTGTTACCGGAAAAGCACAAATTTACAATAACGCACAAATTCACGGTTTTGCTGTAGTTTGTGGCAAAGCTAAAATTCGTAATTATGCTCAGATTTATGATAGTGCTTGTGTTTCTGATGAGGCTGAGATTTGTGGTTCTTCACTTGTTTGTAATGTAGCAGAAATAGGCAAAAATAAAAAAATCAAAAATGGGAAATACATTTTTAAATCACTTAATGTAGATGAAACATTAAGCAAAATTGAACCTATTTGCTATAAAATCAGTTTTGCAGTCAGAGTGATAGAATTGAAACTTCCTATCGAACAAGGTTATATTGAAAGCCTTGTTTCTCAATTCGCTGAATATGACAAATTGGCTGATTCTTTTTGTGGACGAACATATTTATCCCCAAAAGAAAAAGAAATTCTTGCAATGCTGTCACAGTGCAAGAAAGATATAAAAATTTTAAAAAAAGCAAAGTAAAAAAAGGAGAATTATTATGATTGATAACAGCAAAATGATGATTGGCGAACATTTCACCTGCAGAGGTATAGAATGGATATGCCTTGATATTATCGACGGCAATTATCTTGCAATCACAGCACAAGTGTGGGAGGAGCTTCCGTTCGACAACGACAGCAAGAACAACTGGAAGGAGTCATCCTTACGCAGAGTGCTGAACGATGAATTTCTTGGCAAGCTCAATAAGAAACACCTTATCAAGCAGACATCAGACCTGATTGCAGACAACGGAGACAAAGCATACGGCTCTTGTAAGGACTATATAACGATTTTATCCTGCACCCAGTATTGTAAATATCGTGATGTTGTGCCTCTCTTTGATGGGGGAAAGTGGACTTTAACCCCCCGGAATTGCACCAGCGACGGTTACAAAGAAGTTCGCTTTCTTTACCCAAATGGTATCTTCGGCTGCGCTGATGTCTACAGCCCTTACGGAGTCGCCCCGGTGGTTTTGTTTTCGTCAAAGCATCTTGAATTGAGCCGCCAAACTCGGCTTGTTGAAATCAAAAAAGGAGGAAAAATATGAGTTCTATTTATTATACAGTCGAAGGCATTGGTGTCACAGCGAGCAGTATTGCACCGTTTGTCAATCCAGAAAAAGTCATTGAGTGTATCAAAAAGCTATATCCTTCCGATTTGGAGAACATAGAGAATGAGACGAAAGACATTAACGATATTGGCGAATTGAAAAAAATCGTAGACGGATATATTTGTCTCGGCTGGTATTACAGCAATATCTGTGAAATGCTTGCCTGTATGAATGTATTATTCGAGTCCGGGTCGAGCGAAGACGAAGATTATTTGTTCTATCCTCGTAAATATCCGTGGGAAATGAAAAAAGATGAACCAAAAACTATTCAAAAGGTCCACGAGATTATTATTGACACAGTTCTTCTCGTCTGTGATATGACAAGAGAACAAGTCGAAAATCTTATTGACGACGATATTTACGAAGTATTATAATATGTTTATTGACTTTTTATGTGATGTGTGATATAATAATCATATAATATAAACATAAAAAATAACTTATATCTGCTATCTCTTTGAGGTGGCAGATTTTTTGTTTTAAAAGAAAAATTCAGAGTCGTATCGGTACAAGTTTGTACTGTTACGGCTCTTTTTTTATTAAATTTATTTTTCAAGGAGGAAATAAAAATGAATGTAAAATTCAAAGTAACTAAAATCAAATGGGATGTCGATAAGGAAGATGTTGAAGAAGGCTTTTCTTTGCCGAAAGAGATTGATGTTCCTAAAGAAATAGTCGAAGAAGCTATGGAAAAAATGGTTCTTGAAATGTCTGACTATATTTCAGATAAAACGGGCTTTTGCCACAAAGGATTTGCTTTGGAATGTTATTCGATGACAAAGGAGAATCTCTTTGAAGAAAACGAAAAACTCAAAAGTCAGTTGAAAGAACAGGAAGCAATAAGAAAACTCGCCGAAGATTGTATTTACGATATTGAGGATGCACTTTATCGAGGAGATAAAAATGATTGGGCATCCGAAGCGATAGATGAGTTTGAAGAAAAAGTGAAAGAATTGAAAGGAGAATAACAATGGCTTACATTTGTACAAAAGAAAAAAAGTGCAAGGAATGCGAACATTTTCTTTATGACGAAGAAAACGATAGGATGGCTTGCTTTGCGGAGATTGACGAGGAAGTTCGTACCAAGCTCGATGCGGAAATCACAGAGTTTCGGAAATCCTACGAAGACAAAACCAAAAAGGAAATATACAACGACTGGTACGTGATTAACTTTTATGAGAATTATTACGAGCTGCTTGTTAATAACATCTGTGATATAAAAACAGATGTTGTTCGTTGGCTGAATAGCTTTAGGCGTCCGTTAGCGTTCCTTTACGATGAATGGCTTTCGTGTGACGACTGTTTTTCTGAGCGTTGGGACGATATGGTCGATTGGATTGAAAATTTATATCGGTATCAAAAAGAGGGAGATGACCGTAATGAATAAATGTTTACTTGAAAAGCTTATTAACAACGGCACACCGGATATGTATGCTGCTTTTGCAGAAACCATCAAGCAGGAAATTGCAAGCGATGAGGATACATACGAAAGTATAGGATACAATCTGCTGAAAGCACTATTAACCGACGATGCCGACGATATTTTGGTAGCATTATGCGGTTGGTATGTTGATACTTTGCTGGCTAAAGCAAGAATTGTTCCGGATACAAAAGTGTATTTTTATGATTCACCTTTGTACGCAAACATCGTTTCAGTTGATATTAGCGGCAAAGAATATCTTACACCTTGTAAAGTTAATATGCAGACTTTTGAAGTGTATGATATTCAAACAGTTTTTGAAGGCTACGATGGAATACCATACGATGCTAAAATCATAGAAGAATGTATCATCTTTGACGATATGGAAGATTATCGTTTTCCGTTGAAGCCAAAAGACGAAGTTTTCGGACCGAACTGTTATCAAGATGATGAAGACTTTGATTATTCTGAGGTTGTCAGCTATTGGTACGGTGAGAGTTAGCCGCAGACAGTTGAAGCGGTTGAGTGCAACACGATAAAGGAGTTACAAGACAATGAATAATAACACGGTTAAAATCACAGTTACAGACAACAGGGGCGATTTAGTCCTTGCTACAACTTCGGAAACATACGCAGCGGACTTACAAAATAATAAAGATAAGTTAAATGTATGGTGGCGTTGCAATGTGGAATACGATAACGACAAGGTTGGTTATGACTACCCCTGCAATCATAATGGGAAAAAACCGCGAAAGGTTATATTTGTAAATGGCAGGCTAATTTATGCTGATTACAATTTCAGCATTGAGGGTGTCGAAAATGTTTGCGATACACTCGAAGAAATGTTTGATATTGACTTTAAAAGCAACGAACAGCCGAAAGAATTGTTAAGACTAAACAACAGTAATCTGCATTGGTACGGTGAGAGCAAGTAAGGAAGGAGCAGCGTAATGACTTGGGAAGAATACTCTAAAAAGCCGGGAATTGTACCTTGCGTTAGAGACGCAGATGGACTTGTGGTAGCTCTTTGCGTTGGCTATTCTGACGAAGAGCTGCAAGAACTCTGCAAAAGACATCGTGGGTGGTACATATCATACTACAAAGAAAGTATTTGTTGTTATTGACGAATCTGTTTATCAAATGGAAAGTGATGTTTTTGTAAAAGTCTCTTCAAATTACAAGTCAGCGAAAAAATACTTCGATGACACAGTAAAAGAGAGAAAGAAAAACAACCACTTGTTTGTTGATTTGGAAGATGAAGATTTGGTAGTAGAAGAAAGCGAAAACAGTTTATGCGCTTACCGAGATGGTTGTTACTGTACGGACCACATTAACATTTCCATTGAAAAACAAGAAGTAATTGATTAAATATTAGGAGGATAAAATATGTCGCATTTTGCAACTTTAGTAATTCACAAGGAAGGTGCTGATATTGATGAAATTTTAGCACCGTTTTGCGAAACGGATGAGGAGTTCTTTGAATTTTATGATTTTACAGATAAATTAAAAAAAGAATATAGCACCGACACGGCTAAAAGAGTAAAAATGCCGGACGGTAAATACTATGACTGTGGCGATAAAATATTCGCAAAGGAAGTTTCCAAAGAGGAATACTATAAAAATCAAAACGGTGAAACACCGACACAGTTTAGAAGCTATATAAGTTTCGGAGGAAACGGACTCGACGCAGAATATATACTCTATGATTACATAGAAAAAGGCGGTGTTCTTGCTGACGTTCCTGCAAAGGAAATTATGACGCTCGGAGAATACGCAGAATATTGCGGATATTGTAAGTGTAAGCAAGATGAAAATATTCCTGATGAAGACTCTGTATTCGGATACTATTTCAATCCGAACGCAGAGTGGGATTGGTTTCAAATCGGCGGTCGCTGGAACAACTTCATAAAAACGAAAAGTGGCGTTTTTTGTAATTCTTGTAAAATCGGTGAAATTGATTTTACACCGGACGAAAGAGATATGAAAATAAACCGTCGCTTTTGGGAGATTGTTGTTGACAAAGAACCGCTTAAAGAAGGCGAAAAAAAGCCGTTTTGTTTTTATACAGAAGAATATCTGAAAAAACTTTATGGCGATAAAGAAACTTATGCTCTTCGCAATTCCACTTTTTCTACATATTCAATCTTAACGCCGGATGGCGAATGGCTTGAACCGGGAACAATGGGCTGGTTTGGTATCAGCTCGGCAACAGCGAACGAAGAAAGAGAATGGTATAAGTCTTATCAGAGCATCATTAAAAAGTTCGCAGAAGAAAATCCTGATTATGTGGTAACGCTTGTTGACTGCCACATATAAGTTCGGACGAATTATATCTGACAAAGGAGAATAAGTAATGAAAATTATTGTTGATGAATTACCTCGCTATGGTGAAAAATGTCCTTTTGATTATCAAGACAGTTGGGGTTATCGTCTTTGCTACAAAAAAGATTGCCCGCTCAAAGAAAAATATAGGCATTGTACATTGTCTGAATGCGATAAGCTTATAGCTTTCAACAAATTTATAATGTCAAAGGTTACGGAAGAGAAGGAGAAACTGTAATCATGGCTAAGAATAATGAAAAAAGAGTCTTTGAAGTTTCACAGGAACTTGACAAAATGTCAAGACTAATTTGCTTCAAGTATGACGCAGGCATCCATCTTCCGGAAGCGGTTATAAAATGGATGACGCAAGAGTTTATTTGTCTCTATGATGCTGATGAGGATTATCCTACTCTTATGCCGGATGAGGTAATTACTCTACGCCTTATGCTTCGCTATATACAGAGGGAAGATTTATAAAAACCGGTCGCTGTAATGCGATTTGAAAGGAGAACTTTATGAGATTTAACTCAGCCGAAGAAAAAGCCGTTACAGGCGAAAATAAGGCTCAAAACGATACCGAAACCGTACAGGATTTCAGTCCGATAACCGGTTATGACGACGCCTTCTTTATCGACCGGGACAATGAAAATGTAACTTGGATGTACTATAACCCCGACAGTAATGCCGGAGGTCAATATGTTACAAGTACACTCTCCTTTGATGAAATCAAAGAAGCGGCAAAAACCCACAAATCGACAGATGACTTCTTTGATTATCTCGGCAGTATCGCAGACCAAACGCTTGCAGATGTAGGTACTGAGTGGTTTGAAGAAGCTGAAAATGCTTTCAGTCAGACACCTGATTATACAGAGTGTACGCCTGAGACAATGGAAGCACTCATTGAAACTACCGAAAGAAGTGATATGGTAGCAACCAATATCGGTAAAGTTCCGATTGAGGATTACCGAGAAATTGTAGCCTTTCAAAACGGTTTTGACAACTACGATGAGATGTATAACGAGGGCATTCGTATCGGAAACGGTTACGATAAAGAACCTGAGCCGATTGTTCCTGCTTGGGAGAAAAAGAAAAAAGAAAAGGTAAAATAGGTAAGTAATTATGGCTAAAAAATCAAAAACGCCACAAGAACAGATGCAAGAAGCTGTTGCAGAATTAGTTGAGCGTTATAACCGTTGGCAAGATTTATATAAAAACGGTTGTTTTGACCCGAATTACTGCGACGGCGTGAACCTAAATTTTGTGAGAAATCATATTCATTTTGCCAAAAGAAAGATTGAAAAACTTGTGGAAGAACACAAAGAATTATCTTTTCCTGAGGAATATGAAAAGATTGAAATTCCGCAAGAAGTTTCAAATGATTATATGGCAAACCCCGAAAAAATCATCAGAGAGGCAAAAGAAACGCTTTCAGCTATGGAAGAAGATGAAAACTACAAATATCTTCTTTCGGTAAAAGATGATTTGACAGATAAAGAAAAAGAAAAAATATATTTTTCGACGGTCATTTCTTATAGAAAATGGCTTAAAGACGCAATAGAAAGAAACGACCTTGTTTACATGAGATTGTATCGTGAAGCTACAAGGAAAATGAAATTAAATAGTTTCAAAGAATGCGTGGAAAGGGTTAAAAATTGTCTTGAAAACAGAAATCAATCATCTGAGCCTGTTTTCATACAGATGTCTTTGTTTTGATTTTTTTCGGCGTAAAAACATATTAAATATTAAATAATTTATATCTGCTATCTCTCTTTTGAGGTAGCAGATTTTTTATTTAGATAAAAAAAGAACCACAACGATACATTCTTAATCAGTACCGATGTGGCTCTTTTTGCTGGCTTTTTTTACGAAAAAATATTTCGCAGTAAATTGCAGTAAAAATGCAGTAAAACTAAAAAATCAATTTTTAAAACATCGAAAAACAACGCAATATCAAGGACTTTCGGGCATCAAGGAAAAATCAAGTCTTGTCACTCCGGACCATTGAATTGTGGTTACATTTGGTAATCACGACGAACGAG
>UMHE01053146.1_pt1 | contig 73570 bp, 68 predicted proteins | sample 1965451 | NCBI WGS metagenome assembly UMHE01 (sample SAMEA4836090, study PRJEB28245) | human gut metagenome | biome: gut microbiome; material: fecal sample | place: Denmark | collected 2008 | reverse complement strand
TCGAACCCCTGGTCTAACCAGGGGTTTTCTATATACAAAAAAGCAGTGCAGCCTCGTGGACTGCACTGCTGAAAACAAGATTCAGTTTTTCGTTTTGGCCTTGTCCTGATGCGGCAGATAGCGGTCAAACAGTGCAATGATGCGGTCCGATGCCGGTGTCAGGAGCATCCAGCTCAGGACGATGCTGCAGATGGAGCCGGAGCCGACGACGACATCCGTCAGCCAGTGTGCCCCCGACATGATGCGCGGCATCGAGAAGACGATGACGACGAACAGGCTCGCCGCGAAGGCCTTCTTGCCGAAATAGCGCAGCATGTAAAAGGTGAAGATCAAAAGCATCATGCCGTGGTCGCCTGGAAAGCTCGTGCTCGACCAGTCCTTGGCCGGCCAGCCCGTGAGCTCGGAGACACGCAGCACGGGCACCCCCTGCAGGGTGAAGAACTTCGTCGCGCTCGGCCGCTCAAAGCCGAGCATCATGTCGAACTGCTTCGCGATCACGGCCGTCACGAGCATCGTCAGGCCGATGCAGAGCATCCAGCGCCTGCCCTTGGCATCCTGCTGGCGGTAGTAGTGATAGAAGATGCCCAGCATGAAGAGGAAGGCCACTGCATCGAACGGGCGCAGATTCGTGAAGGCCACCAGATAGAGCAGAGCCTGGCTCTGCCCGATCAAATGATTGAAGAAGAAAAAGACCGAGCTGTCGAGTCCATACCAGAAGCCCATCTGCCCCGGAAGCAGCCAGCTCGCGAAGAGCAGGATACCGAAAATCGTGAAGCCCAGGACACCGAGCCATCGTTTTGTCGTCAAGAAATCATCCTTCTTTCTCGTAAAACCATCGTATCATCATGTGCCATCACTTGGCATTGCGCTTGCTGCGCACATAGCGCAGCGCGGAGAGACCGGCCTCGGCCCCCTCATGAACGGCCTTGGCCACCTGCAGCAGACCGCCCGTGCAGTCACCTGCCGCAAAGAGGCCCGGCACATTCGTCGCCTGATGCACGTCCACCTTGACATCGGCACCATCGAGCATGGCACCGATCTTGCGCGCCAGCTCCGAGCTGCCCGCCGTGCCGATGGCGAGGAAGAGCCCGTCGAGCGGCAGCACTTCGCCGTCTGCAAAGCGCACGCGCTCGACGCGCCCCGCGCCTTCCGCGGCTGCGATCTTGCCATCGCATACTGCCACATCATCGGGCACCTCCGCCGTCAGCGGCTCGCCGTTTGTCAGCAGCGTGACCATATCGGCATGCGGCAGCAAGACCTGTGCTTCATGCACGGCATACTCGCCCGAACCGATGACGGCGACTTTCTTGCCGCGGTAAAAGAAGGCATCGCAGATGGCGCAGTAGCTCACACCTTTGCCCTCGAATTCTGCTATCCCCGGTATCGGCAGCGTGCGGCGCGAAGCACCGGCAGCGAGAACGACGGCCGATGCCTCCCACTCGTGCTGACGGGAAGCAGCCTTGAAGCCGTCGAACGTATCGTTGAAGGAAAGCGCCAAGAGCTCCTCCTCGACAATCTCCACGCCGAGGCGTCTGGCACCTGCCGCGCCGCGGCGCAGAAGCTCCTTGCCGGAGATAGGCTCAGCAAAGCCGTAGTAATTCTCGATTTTCTCCGCCTTAGAGAGGCCGCCCGTCTCAATGCCCTTTGTCACGACCGTCACAGAGAGGCCGCCGCGCCTCGCATAGAGCGCCGCTGAGATGCCCGCAGGGCCTGCGCCAATCACCAAAAGATCTGTCTTCTCCATCGTCATCCAGGAACTTCCTTTCTTGCTTTTCTCAATCTCATTTTTCGGTTCCATCATCGTCCATCGTCCGCCATGCGGACGTTTATCCGTCCAGTATAGCAAGCGTCAGGCGCGAAGTCCGTGAGCCAGTCACAAGCGCGGCTCACTCGGCGCGGATGGCCCAGCGCAACTTCGTCGAGTGCGCGCGGCTGTTGTTGTAGCACTCCTCGCGGCTTGGCCGGATGACATCGCGCGCGATGTCCTGGTAGATGCCCTGCTGGTGGAACGCCTTGAACGCCTTCTTGACGATGCGGTCCTCGCCCGAGTGGAACGTCAGGATGGCGGCGCGCCCGCCCGGTGCCAGCGCAAACGGCAGCTTCTCCATGAACTCGTAGAGGACTTCGTACTCGTGGTTGACATCGATGCGCAGGGCCTGGAAGACGCGGGCACTGCTCTTGCGGATGACGTCGCGTCGATCAGGCTGCCTGCCGTCCGCGCCGCGCTGCAGGCGCACCTTCTCGAGAGCCGCCTCGATCACCGCGTAGAGCTCCCGCGTCGTGCGGATGGGCCGACGCTTCTCTGCGCGGACAATCTGGCGCGCGATCTCCTCGGCATACGGCTCATCGGCGTTCTCCTGCATCATGCCGACGAGCTCCGCCTGCGTCATCTCGCGCAGGCGGTCCGCTGCCGAGATGCCCGCCTGCTGGTTGAGGCGCAGGTCGAGCGGGCCGTCCGACTTGTAGGTGAAGCCGCGCTCCGGATTGTCGATCTGCATGGAGGAGACGCCGAGGTCGGCTAGCACGAAGTCAAAAGGGCCGGCCTCCTCTACTAGCTTGTCGATCTCGCAGAAGTTCATCAGGCGGCGTTCCCAGATCTCAGGTCCATAGCCCTTCGCGCGGATGCGCGCCTCCGTCTTGGCCGACTCGATCGGATCGACATCGCCGCCGTAGAGGTGGCCTCTGCCCTCGAGCTTCTCGAGCATCGCCATCGTGTGGCCGCCGTAGCCGAGCGTCGCGTCAAAGCCGCGCTCACCCGGCTTTATCGCGAGGATCGCGAGGATCTCCTCGACCATGATGGGGATGTGCGTGCCAGCCGGCGTATTCCCCTTGGCGCGCACGTGAGCGATCTCCTCCCCGTACTTCTCCGGGTTGAGCTCCTTGTATTTCTCCGCGAAGTGGCGCGGATAGCACCCGCTGTAGTGGATGCGCCGCTTGTGCACTTTCTCCTGCTGCTTGTTTTCGTCCTGTCCTTCCATATCATCCGCCTCTCTTTCTATCTTTCTCTTTTCTCTGTCATGTGATACTATGGTCCAGTATAGCAATGACATTTCCACTCTGTCAAAGGCACGATTGCCAAAATGGTGATTTTCACTCTTGACAGGCCGCCGCAATCCATCTATAATGTATCACATATTAATCATATATGCTTTATAAGCACTTAGCCATCATCCACGATTGCATCAAAGAAAGAAGGTATATCATGGCAAATCCCAATAAAGATTCTGTCGACCTCGCAAAGGACGAGGCCCTGCGCCAGCGCAAGGGCGGGCAGGCCAAGCAGATGGTCCTCTGGTTCGCCGCTCTGATCGTCGGCGCCATCCTCGGTTGGCTGCAGGTACCTGCGCTCAACGAGCTCTTCAACTTCGTGGCCACGGTCTTCACGCGCCTGTTCCAGTTCATCGCCGTGCCGACCATCGCGCTTGCCGTCATCACGACGCTCTCGGCGCTCGGCGCCAAGAAGGACACGGGCCGCATCTTCGCGCACGCCGTCACCTACACGCTGCTGACGACGATTGCCGCCGCTTCCATCGGCCTCATCCTCTACCTCTGGATCGCGCCGGGCAATCTGCCGGCTGACCTCATCGGCGCCGGTGCCTCGGATGTCCCGATGCAGAAGCTCGGCTCCCTCTCCTACTACGACCACTTCCTCTCCGTCATCCCGAACAACATGCTGCAGCCGTTCCTCGCCGGCAACGTCCTGTCCGTCATGCTGATTGCCGCATCCGTCGGCCTCGCTCTCGCCTTCATGCCGAAGACGGAGAACCGCGCCGTGCTCCTCAAGGGCATCCACGGCCTGCAGGAACTCCTCTTCACGCTGATCCGCGCCCTGCTCTGGGCTCTGCCGGCCGGCATCCTCGCCTTTGCCGCACAGCTCTCCTCGCAGATCGAGGCCGGCGTCATCGTCGGCGCGCTCGGCAAGTACACGCTCGTCGTGCTCGGCGGCAACGTCATCCAGTTCTTCATCGTCATCCCGCTCTTCCTGCTCGCGCGCGGCCTCAACCCGCTCTACGTCTTCCGCAAGATGGCACCGGCCATCGCCGTCGCGCTCTTCACGAAGAGCTCCGCCGGCACGCTGCCTGTCACGCTCGCCTCTGCTGAAGCGCGCCTCAAGGTCAACCCGCGCGTCTCGCGCTTCGTCCTGCCGATCTGCACGACGATCAACATGAACGGCTGCGCAGCCTTCATCCTCGTCACGTCGCTGTTCGTCATGCAGAACGCCGGCTTTGACCTCTCGATCGGCACCATGATCACGTGGCTCTTCGTCGCCGTCCTCGCCGCCATCGGCAACGCCGGCGTCCCGATGGGCTGCTACTTCCTGACGCTCTCGCTCATGAGCTCCCTCGGCGCACCGCTCGGCCTCATGGGTGTCATCCTGCCGATCTACACGATCATCGACATGATCGAGACGGCCGAAAACGTCTGGTCTGACTCCGCCGTCTGCGCGATGACCGACCACGACCTCCAGGGCAAGATCGAAGATTCCCGCGGCGAAGCCGTCGAGGCCTGAGCCCGTAAAAAAAAGTCCCATCCATCAGATACTGCTATCTGATGGATGGGACTTTTTTCATTTTTCATGCACACATATCAGCGCGCCTTGAAGAGCCCCGGATTTCCCTCGGGCATCAGCGTCAGGATGAAGTCGCCGGCAGCGTACGGTGCGAGCTCGTAGGCGCTGTAGTAGACGCGGATACCGCCTCCGGGCAACATGATCCAGACCGTGGACTGATCCCAGTCGAGGTACGGGTAGATGGACTCAAGCTGCGCGTCGATCGTGCGCCGGAATGTCTCATCTTCGCGCCCCGGATACTGCGCGCGAAACGCCGCCGCCACAGCCGTCAGGAAGGCCCTGCGGCTCGTGACGATATCGCGAAGCGCGATGGGCTCGCCCGTCCGGAGATCCAAATTCCAGCTCTGATAGGCGTGATTCGGATGCGCGCCGCCCGTATAGGACTCCGTGCGCGTGCAGAAACTCAGCACCGCATCGTCGACGCGTCCCCAGACCGCGATGGCATGGCCCATGTAATACGGCGCATACATCGGGATGCCGTTCTCCTCGGTGAAGTGCACGGCATTCCTGAGCATCTTCTCGTCGCCTGCCCAGCGCGTGCGCTCCGCATCATTCCAGCGCGCTAGCGACCGGCGCAGCGCATGGCTTGCCCCAGGCTTTGCGGCCAGTTCAAGGTATTTGCCTGTGTAGAGCTCCCTGCCCTGATAGTCCCTGAGTGCCACATTGTGCTGGCGCACTGTCACGAGAGCATTCCCAGCAACCTCTTGGATATGCTCCTGCCTCTCGGCCGCTGCCGATGCCGCCTCAGCGGCCTGCAAGCAATCTGGCACAGCGCTGACCGCCGAGATCACGCTGCCCGCACCGACAAGCAAGGCGATGGCCAGCGTGCGACCAAGTTTTTCCCCCATATCTTTCATGATAATCACCTCTTCTCAACATACATACTTCCTTACTGAGTAATTCGCGCTACTGACAAAAAACTCCTGCCGGCCCCGCAAATGCGGAGCGGCAGGAGTTTTTTGTCAGTAGCGCTGGCGATCCTTGAGCGCGCGCTCGATCTCGCGCTTGGCGGCCTTCTCGTGGAGGTCCTGGCGCTTGTCGTAGTTGTGCTTACCGGAGGCCAGTGCAATCTCCATCTTGGCCCGGCCGTGCTTGAAGTAGATCTTGAGCGGCACGAGCGTGAAGCCCTTCTCGCGGGTCTTAGCGAAGAGCTTCACGATCTCGGCCTTGTGCATCAGGAGCTTCCTGCGGCGTAGGGGATCGTGGTTGAAGATATTGCCTTGGTCGTACGGGCTGATGTGGAGATTCTCGACGAAGAGCTCGCCATCCTGGATGCTCGCATAGCTGTCCTTGAGGTTGGCGCGGCCTGCGCGCAGGGACTTCACTTCTGTTCCCTGCAGCGCGATGCCGGCTTCGTATGTCTCGTGTATGAAGTAATCATGGCGTGCCTTGCGGTTCTCGCAGACCGTCTTGATACCTGCATTCTTTCTTCCCATTTATCTCACCTGAGTGGTTTCATTGGTCTTATTTATTGGACGTCGTGCCGCCCTCTGTCTTGCGGTGCGGGCGCGGGCGGTGCTTCGGGGCGGCCTTCGCCTTCTCGGCGCGCGCCTCCTCGCGCAGCTTGCGCTCGTGGTATCCCGGCGGGTCCGGCCAGACGGCGCTGTTGAGGCCCGTCACCGTGACGCGATGGTAGTCGCGCTCCCCGCGACCGTTCTCGCGGTCACGGCGCTCCTGGCGGTTGCCGGAACGCTCCCTGCCCTTGCCGTGATCGCGCTCGCGTTTCTCACGCTTCTCGCGCGGGGCGCGGCCATGGTCCGGGCGCGAGAGCTTCTCGCCCGAGGCGCCGCGGTTCTTCTTGCCGTGGCTGCGCTTCTTCTTCGGCTTCTCCTCGCCCTCTGCTGCTGGCAAATCCGCGATGATGTCGTCGACGGGACGGCGTGCCGGACGCTTCTTGGCCTCCTGGCGGCCGCCCTTGTCCGCCTTGCCGTTCTTGTCGTTCTTATCGACCTTGTCGGTCTTCGCCGGCTTCGGCCCCTTATTGCGGCCGCCGCGCACGGCATTCCGCATCGCGAGCGGGTCATAGGCGCCGTTGTCCTTGAGCACGAAGTCGAGATTGCGCTCTTCGACATTCGCGCGCACGAGCAGGACTTCGACCTCATCGCCGAGGCGGTACGCCTTATTCGTGCGCTCGCCGACCATCGCGAACTGCTCTTCGCGGTACTCGTAGTAATCGTTGACCATCGTCGAGACGTGGACGAGTCCCTCGACGCCATTGTCGAGCTCGACAAAGATGCCGAAAGCCGTGACACCACTGATGATGCCGGTGAACTCCTCGCCGACGAACTGCGCCATGTACTCGATCTTCTTCATGTCCGTCGTCTCGCGCTCCGCTTCGATCGCGATGCGCTCGCGCTCCGAAGCGTGGTCAGCGATCTCCGGCAGCATCGTGCGAAGCTTCGCCTGGCGCTCAGCCGGGATGCTGCCCGTCGCGAACGTCTCGCGCAGCAGGCGGTGCACGATGAGATCCGGATAGCGGCGAATCGGCGAGGTGAAATGCGTGTAGTAGCGCGCGGCCAGGCCGAAGTGGCCTAGGCTCATGTCGCTGTAGCGCGCCTGCTGCATCGAGCGCAGGGCCACCGTGCTGATGATGCGCTCCTCCGGCTTGCCCTTGACCTTTTCGAGTACCTGCTGGACATCCACCGGCTTGATATCGCCCGTCTCCGATTGATGAACGAAGAGGCCAAATGCTCCGAGCAAGTTGTTGAGGCGCTCGATCTTCTCATCCGACGGCTGCTCATGCACGCGGTACATGAAGGGCTGATGCTTCGTCTCCATGTGGCGTGCCACCGTCTCGTTGGCGATCAGCATGCATTCCTCGATGATGGACTCTGCCAGCGAGCCCTCGCGCTTGATGAGCGCGACGGGATGGCCCTTGTCGTCGAGCTTGACCTTGACCTCCGGCACATCGAAGTCAATGGAGCCGCGGCGATGGCGCTTGGCTTTGAGAACATGGCGCAGTGCTTCAAGCGTCTCGAGCATCTCGCGGATGTCCTGGTTGTCCGAGAGGAACGGCTCTGCCTTGTCGACGAGGACCTTGTTGACAATGTTGTAGGTCAGACGGCGGTAGACGTGGATGACAGTCGGCACGATCTCGTAGCTCGTGACCTCGCCCTCCGGCGAGATCTGCATCTCGCAGGCCATCGAGAGGCGGTCGACGCCGGCGTTGAGGCTGCAGATGCCGTTGCTGAGTTCCTTCGGCAGCATCGGGATGACGCGGTCGACGAGGTAGACACTCGTGCCGCGCTCGCGTGCCTCGCGGTCGAGCGGCTGATTCTCACGCACATACCAGCTGACATCGGCGATATAGACGCCGAGGAAGAAGGAACCGTCCGGATTGCGGCGCGCAAAGACGCCGTCATCGAGGTCCTTCGAATCCTCACCATCGACCGTGACAATCGGCAGGTCGCGGCGGTCGCGGCGGCCTCTGTACTCCTCCGGCGAAGGCTCCTGCTCCACGTTATCGGCTGCCTCCTGCACGTCCTCGGGGAACGTCTCCGAGAGGTCGTACTGGCGCATGACCGAAAGAACGTCGACGCCCGGGTCGCCGACCTTGCCGAGCACCTCGATGACCTTGCCCTCCGCATTGCGACGGCGGTCCGGCCACTTCGTGATCTCGACGACGACCTTGCTGCCCGTCTTCGCGCCGTGGAATGCTTTCTTTGGCACGAAGATATCCTGGCTGAGCTTCGTGTTGTCCGGCGTCACGAAGCCGAACGTCTTGCTGCTCTCGAACGTGCCGACGATCTTCTCGTTCGCGCGCTCGAGGATGCGGATGATCTCGCCCTCGCGCGAGCGCCCTTCCTCCTGTGCCGGTGTCACGCGGGCGACGACGCGGTCGCCGTGCATGGCTGTATTGAGGTCTGCGCCCGGCACGAAGACATCCGTCTCCTCTTCAGAATCGCGCACATCCGGGATGATGAAACCGAAGCCCTTGGCCGTCATCGAGAGGCGGCCGACGACGAGGTGCATGCGGCTCGGGATGCCGTAGAGGTCGCTGCGATTCTTGATGATCGCGCCCTCTTTTTCCAATTCTTCAAGCGCTGCATCGAACTGTACGAGGTCCTCCGGCGTCAGCTGCATCCCGTCGGCCAGCTCCTCGGCCGGCAGCGGGCGGTACGCCTCTTCATGCATGTACGCTAAAATTCGTTCTTTTAAATCCATACTCTTTTCTCCAACAATCTGTCTATCCGTTTCTTCTCATCAGGTCTTTGCCTGTTCTATCGATTCGCTTCTGCCCCGCCGCCGGCAAGCGCCCCGATAAAGGCAGCCGACTCCGAGAATACGATATCCCTCTCCTCGCCGAGCGGGATCAGGTGGCCCGACGATTTGAGCCAGACGAACCTCTTCTGCGCGCTGCCCAGATTCTCCCGGATGTAGATGGCGCTCTCCGCATCCGCCGTCCTGTCGTTGAGGCTGTGCAGGATGAGCGCCGGGAGCTTGAGGCCCGGCAGGGCCGCCTTCGTGCGCTCGATGAGCGCGAGCATCTCGTAGACGCCCTCGAGGGGCATGAAGCGGTACGTGTGGTTGACGGCAGGCGGCACATCCCTGAGGCGCCGTCTCGCCTTTGGGACGAACTTGCCGCGGCAGAGCTCGCGCGGCGGCAGCTGTGCGATGCCGCGCTCCTCTGCGATGTAGATGGGCGCCGCCATCGAGATGACGCCGGCGAGGCCCGTATCCCTGCCAGCTTTCTCGGCTGCCAGCAGCAGGGCGAGCAGGCCGCCCATCGAATGACCAGCCACGACGATGCGCTCGCACGAGCCCCTGAGCATGGCATAGCCGTCGCGGACTGAATCGAGCCAGTCCTCCGCCGTCATGCGGCTCATGTCCTCGACTGTCGTACCATGGCCGGCCAGACGCACACCGAGGACGGTGCAGCCTCGCTGCTGCAAGTACTCCCCCATCATCGAGAGCTCAGCCGGCAGCCCTGTGAAGCCATGGACGAGCAGGACTCCCATGCTGCCTCCCGGGAGGAAAAAGGGCTCTGCCCCTTCCATGATCATGGCAAGCACCCCCTATGCAAGAAAATTTCCCCTGCTGGAGAGCAGGGGATGATCATCATCCTATCAGTTCGTCATACGTGCAATCACGATGGTGATGACCGCAAACAGGATGGCGAAGACGACCGTCACGCGAGCGAGCAACGCGTCCATGCCGCGCGCCTTGCTCGAGAAGACGGTATCCGCACCGCCGCCCATGCCGCCCATGCCGGCGGATTTGGCTTCCTGTCCGAGGATCGATGCAATCAGGATGATGCAGACAATCGCATCGAGTATCATTAAAATGGTAAGCAAAAGATTGGCCCCCTTAAAAATGCGGAATAAATTACTCCTTTATCATACCATGAACCTAAAGCGCGATGCAACTCTTTAACCGTAGTATTTTCAAGGCTTCGCGGCCCTGTCTTTCTCGATTTTCATGCCTTTTTTGAGATTCCAGTTCTGAAACAGAACTTTTTTAGAACTTTCGTCATCTGACTTTCAGCCCGCCATACAGGAACCGAAACGACGGCCCACGGCATCCCGCTCCATGCGTCAGGATCACGCCGCCACGGCGGGCCTGTCCAGTTTTGGACACCCCCACAAGGGACGGCCTGGCAGTCAAGTGGCTCAATTTCAAGCCACTACCGTTTGGCGGTACAAAGTGCGCTGCCGCGTCTCCCCCAAATTGAGGGCACCCCTGACGCTTGTCCTCGCCTGGCAGGCTCTCGCAGCTGATTTTCAGCCCCCAGCCCTAGACGCCAACACCGCCGCCCGCCATTTGCGTTTATTTTCCTGTAGGCCCTGTAGTTTCCGTAAATTCTGCCCGTCGAATTGTCAACGCATATAACCATATAGGCCGACGATTTGAAGGCCCTAGAATCGCGTCCTAGACCGTCTGAGAACGAAACGTTCCCCCATCCCTTGCACATGTGGGCGCACCCATGATAAAGGTGTGACCGAAATGGTCACCCCCGTAGCCCATCCCTCGCACATGTGGGCGCACCCATGAGGTCGCGATTTGCGACCCCATCCCATCCCTCGCGCGTGCGGGCGATGCAGACAAAACCACATACCTGTTTCAGGTATCCGGCTGCACCCTCGCACGCGCGACAACATGACGCCCCAAAACGGGGACCCATCTGCCACGCTGTAGCATTTTCTAGCCTTTTTGCCTGCCGCAATGTAGTATTTTCTAGTATTTTGCGGGCCATTCTCCATACTACGGATATTGACCAACGGCCTGCCCTTGCCTGTGAGGGGGTAGCAAAACGCGACCCCCTCGCACGGCGGGCGGGCCGTTGTAGTCAGGGAATTTTCCCTTACTTGCCGCCCCTGGCAGGCTTGCGCAATTTTGCGCACCCCCAACAGAAGGCCGCGCCCTTGCCTACCAAAAGTACCGAAACGGTACTTGAGACGATGCACGATTCATTCACCGTCGTGCCGAAACAGTCGTCCCTGCAAGGGGGCACTGTCTCGATGACCCCTTAAAGGGGTGCCCCGAAACAGTGCCCCCTTTAAGGCTGTAAGCTGAACTGACACCCTCACTCTAATTCAGGGTGCACCCTCGCCACAATCTAGGGTGCTGCACCTCGACCGGCTCCCCGTCCTCGCCTGCCGGAACAACACCCAAAGGACGAGGACCTCGTTCCCCTCGCTCATGATCCTGACGACGCGGGCGGCTTCATTCCCATTTGGGGAACGCGCTGCCACCTTCACAAAATCTTGATGTTTTGACCAATGGCAATTTGAAAAACTGCCATAGACACGCATGGACACGACTGTAAAGTCCTTTTTGTGGTGTACACTCTGGCACATGTTTTACTTTGCTTTATTATGTATCATTATGTAAACTCAATCCAGTACAACGAGACTTTTATTCATTGTCATCATTATCATTATTGTGTTGTCTCTTCATCCTAATACGTTTCTTTTCATCGCTATTACTTCCGATAGTAATAATTTATCGGAACTAATACGCCACCTGCAACAAATGTGTTTTGAGAGAGGAACAAGGCAAAGTCTGGAACCGGCTCCCCGCCCGGCATCCCACCACGGTCTCCTGATTTTCAAGGACACCCCGGCAGGCTCCCCCACTGCCCACACGTAGAAGGACAGCACGGGCATCATGCAGCAGAAAAGGCCGCCCCATGTTGGGACAGCCCCTAGAATCGCTTGTAGCGTGCTTGCAATCTCTCACGCATGTAGCTTATATACCCTTGCCGCTCGACGTGCCTTGCAGGGCATCCTAGACAACGAGAGAGGGAAACGCCTCCCGCTCCTGCTATGCCACACAAAGAAAGACGGCTGTCCCAGTTCATGATCTGCATGACCGGAACGGCTCGCCAAACTGTAGCACTTTGTAGCACTGCCCCCCGCTGAAAATGTAAGTTTTTATGGGCTCCCCTCTCTGAAAACCCCAGAAAACCCCAGAAAACCCCAGGTTTTCCTAGGTTCCTGCAAACGCGCTACCCCCGCGAAAATCTAAGTTTTTCTAAGGTTCTATCACCTCGCCACCCTGCCAGAATGTTGATGTTTTATGAGGTCCCTGCTCTCGCCCGCTCCGAAAAAAAGTCAGGTTTTGACAGGTTCCCCGGCTCACTCACCCATGCTGCTGTCATCCCTCGACGCCTTGCCCGGCTGTTCCGGCTGCTCCCGATCCGCGCCACGCCGTTGCAAAAGCTCGTCCATCTCGTTCCAGTGAAGGTCCTTCGCCGTCTTTTCGTCCATCATGTCAAACAGGACTGTGGCAAGCTGTATAAGGCCGCGCTTCTCCAATGTCCTGGCCCACCTCTCTGAGACATACAGCTTCATACTGGCATCCAGTCGCGTCCGCTGTTCAAAGTCAATCAGCTGCACGGCCTGTGCTTCTCGCTCATCCAGTCCCGCAAGGGCCTGTTCGTATAGCATCAACCTGAATTGCAAATCATCCCGTTTCCGCTCTATGGCGACAAGCTGCCGCCTGACCCGCTCTTTCCTCTCAAGCATCGACTCGACGGGACTGCCGCCCGCTCCCCTGGCATGACCGCCGCCACGCATGTTCCCGCTGCTCCCTAGGCCGTCCATCCTGTCCAGTTCCCGCTGTAGGTCCTTCATCTGCCGCGCCATGACGGCAAGGCTCCGCTGCTCCCTGCCTAGCCTTCTGACGTACTGACGGGCGGCCTGTATGCATTCCTTCCTCGTTGCAACAATCATGCCTGCTGTCTCTCCCTTCTCGAACCACTCCACCAAAAAGGCGGGATGATTCGCCACCCCGCCCAAACCATCATGGACGTTTAGAAATACCGCGCTCCCCTCTTCTCAAGCTCTCGATCTAGCCACCGTTCTGCTTCCAGTCTGTCATAGAATCCCTTGTACAAGGGCCGACCTGGATAACCATGCACGGCGAACCAACACGTGTACCACGAATCAAACAATCCTACGACATTCCCCCTCGCTACGGCATAGTAGATAAACGGCATCGTCCACGGCTTACGCATCGCATCACCTTCCCGCCTTTTCGACATGATCCAGGAATTTTGAACAGGCGGGATAGAAATCTAGCTTGACCGTTCCCGTTGCCCCGTCCCTGACTTTTGCTATGTCCAGTGTAGCCGTATTGTCATAAACGACTGTCCCATCCTCTGCAAAATGGGAACTGCGCTGTATCAACATGACGACATTCGCGTCCTGCTCTATGCTACCGCTGTCTCGTAGGTCTGAAAGGCGCGGCATCCGGCTTTCCTTGTCGCTCGCTCGGTTTAGCTGAGACAAGGCAAGGACTGGAACCTGCAACGCCTGTGCCATGTTCTTCAACATCCGCGTTATGTAGCTGACTTCCTGGACACGGTTCTCTTTCTTCTGGCTCCCCGCGCTCATCAAACCGATGTAATCGACGATAACCAGGTCAAGGCCGCCCGCCGCTTTCACGCCTTGCGCCGTTCGCCATAGGTCAATAGGCGTTTGGTTTGTTGCATCGCTGACATGCACCCCCAGACGGTCCAAAGTCTCATATCCCTCGATATACCTGCCGCACTCTTCTTCCGTCATCGCTCGCAATTCCGGCGATTTGAACTTTGCATTATCGACCCCGGACAAGAACGAGACAATGCGCCGCGCTGTCTCTGTGGCGTCCATCTCCAATGTGAACCAAAGGACGCTCTTCCCCGCGCGGGCGGCATTGACAGCAATGGTACACGCCAACGCGCTTTTACCATGTGACGGCCTGCCTGCAATTATGACAAGATTGCCCGGCTCCATCCGGCCGATATGCGAATCAATCCCGCGAATCCCCGTTTTCACGCCGACATGCTCGCCACGTGCTCGCCTGTTAATGTCCTCCTGTAGGGCAAAGATAAGGGCCCTTGCATTATACAGCCCTTTATGCTCTGACAGCTGCGCGCCCTTCATGAAGGCATCCTGCATACTGTTCTCGACCTCGCCAACGCTCTTGCCCATGTCGCACGCCGCGCCCATTGCCTGACGCGCCCACTCGACAATCTGCCGCCGCTTGCTGTAGTCCTTGACGGCCTGACAATAGCCGTCAACGCCTGCCGCCGTCGCTTCTACGTGACCAAGGTTCGTGACGTAGGCCACGCCGCCCACCTTCTCAAGCATCCCCGCCCGGCGCAACCGTTCGGCAAGGTTCACAAGGTCCACGCTCTCCCCCTGCAAGGCCATTTCCTGCATGATCTGGAACGTGACCTTGTGCGCCTGCTTGTAGAAGTCGCCTGGACTTACCAGGCCGCTCACATGTGGCACGATGCTAGGCTTTATCAGAATGGCCCCCAGGACTCCCTGCTCTGCTTCTGCGCTGTACAGCTCTGTTTCCTTCATGGCTCTATTTCTCCTTCCTGCTTCATCCGTTCTAGAAGCTCGTTCATGTTCTCATCAAGCTGCCGTTGTCTCTCACTCTCCCTTCTCTCAAGGTCTGCCGCTGTAGGAACGACCGGCCCACTCGCGGGCGGCTGCACTTCCACCTGCTCCACGTCCTCCCATCGCTCACCGTTCAGCCAAGTGGTGGGAAGTGGGATATATTGCCCGCCATCTTTCTGCCAGTCTGCCGACACCTTTTGCCTTCCTAGGGCCTGCATCATGACCGGGAAAACCTTATCGATCTTCTTGATCCTGAAAAAAGCCTGCTTCGCTCTGGCCTTGTTCCTCTTTTTCGGATACGCTGCCCAGAACGTTGAGAACAATTCTTCTTTTGCTTTCTGTCCCTCTCTCTCAGTCTTACGCTTTTGAGAAGGTGCACACGTGTGCAAATCTTGATTTGCACTTATATCTGTACTCTCTGTATTCTCTGTATTCTTAGGTAGACGTTTCCGTCTATAGTTCAGGACGGTTCCGTCTATAGTTGGGGACGGTTCCGTCTTTAGATGTTTCCGTCTATAGCTGTTTCCGTCTATAGACGGAAACGACCATAGAGAGAGGGCCTTTGAAGTCGGTCTGATATATCTTTTTGTTCTAGGCCCTGTTACATCTATCCATCCTTTTTGCTTGAGTCCTGCAATATGTCCAGTAATTCGTCTGCCAGTGACTCCGAACCTTGACGCCAACGCCGCGTTGCTTATCTCGCAAGGCTTGTCCTTCGATAGGGAAATGATACGGCAAAGCAACACCTTTTCAATCATTGGCAACTCAGTTGCCGGGATACTGCTGATAGAATCGGGGATCAGTGTATAGCCGCCCACTACCTTGTCTTTCTCTTGCTCCACAATCTCACCGCCTTTCAAGACACAAGGGCAGGAACCGCCCGGCCCCTGCCCTTGCCTATATTGCTGTCTACCTGTTTCCGTGATAAAATGGCTTTAGGGTTTTGAGTCGGTCAAAACTTGCTCGCCGTCAGGTGCTCCACACGCCTGACGGCTTTTTGTATGCCCTGGCTCCCAACTCAGCCACGCATTGAGGACCCGCGCCAAACGGTCTGCAAGGTCCTGGAACCCCTGCCTAGAACTGAACACGTAGAAGGCCACCCCCCCCATTTTTCTTGACGGTGCACGTGACGATCCGCGCTTTCCCCTCGCTGTTCTCAAGGGCCGCAACCCATACATCTGCCACGCCCGTGTCGTCATGCGTCAGGGACCGCAAGGCAAATTCATCTTCAAACGCTGCAATGCGCTCTTGCATCTGCTTCGGAATGTTTTCCCGCTTTACTTGCTCCATGCTCAAAACCTTCTTCCCAATTTGTCCACCGTATCAAGGCAAACCAGTTTCCCGTCATCGCTGATTGTTACATGCAAATTCGTTTGTGCTGCATCCACAAGAAACAGGGCCATCTCATCGGCACTTTCAGCAGAACCGTAAAAATACAGGCCGATAGAACAATCGCCATCCTGCCGCAATTCGTAGGCATCCACAAGGATACGGCGCACACCGAACAGGTTCACACCGTTGATGGATACCGTTCTGGCCTTCGCAATGTAGCGGTTCAAGGCTTCATCAAGATCGCCTGCCAGTGTCTCCCATTCCTGTTCATACTCAGGGTTTTCCTCATAGCTGCTGTCTGGATCCTCGTCGGCACGCATCGCCGCCGCCAACTCATCCAGACAAATAACCACCTTTTTCTCATCCTGCTCATAAATCTTCATATCGTTCATCCATCCTTTCTGTATAGCCTACGAGCGGCCCTTCTATTGTCGCCCCTAGGTAAGTGTACCCGTATGCCTTTGGATTTTACTCCTTAGACTAGCTTGTCTAGAAAGTCGGCTCTAGAATTGATTTTAGGCGTTCGCCTGTAGCCGCTTTTCTTTCATGGCGTTCTGCATAGCCTTCATCCTAGCGCGGGCGGCTTCTTTCTGCTCATCCGTCAAGACACGTTTGCCACGCTTCGACCGATAGGACAGCAGGCCCTTGTCAACAACGTACTCCACGGCGACGACTTCCCCGGCCTGCCTGTGTTCCTTGTGTCGGCTATAGATTTTGTCAAGGCGCGTCATCTGTGTTGTATTGCTCGTGTAGATCGTCATCGTCTCGCCGTTACGGTCATACTGGACAACCGTCTCTTGCTCACTCGTTGGAATGTTCATACATGTAACCCCCTTATGCTCGTTCATGATCCTGCTTACAGCGTTCCCAGGATATACCCCAGGCCGAACAGCAACACCGCCATGCAGACGACGAAACCGCCGCCAACTTCAATGCCTTCATGTTCCATGCTCTCACCCCCTTTCATTCGCCGCCCGTCATCTCGTAGTATTTCCGGCGTAACGTGCGCCCATGGCGCGGGATGATATATCCCTGCTGTTCCAATCGGTCATTGATTTTCTTGATGATCGAATAGGCAAAGCCCACGGAACAGCCTGTATCTGCTGCCACTTCCTTTGCACCGATGAACCGGGAAGGCATTGCTCTTGCATCGCGTTCCTGCTCCATCTCGATACCCCCTTTGCACTACCGCCCGCGGGCGGCCTTTTCACATGTCCAAAAGCTCCGACGGCTTCACGCCCAACACGCGGGCGACTTTGCCGACCGTATCAGGACGCGACGAGCGGCCCTTCTTCACCATTGCCCAGACGGACGCACGGGAAACCCCGGCCTTCTCTGCCAGCTCTGCCTGTGTCAGGCCCTTGACCGCCATAAGGTCAAACAATTTCTTCCTGTCCATGCTCTCACCCCCTCCATGTGTCACTGACGAATCAGAACAAGGCTTGACGGCTCGACGCCCAATGCCTTCCCGATCTTGTAGAATGTCGGTGCGCTGCCGTTGCCGCCATGCGTGACATACCGGCAGGCCGTCTGCTGTGAGATATGTGCCTTCTTTGCCAACTGTGTAAGAGTCATACCCTTGTTCGCCATTGCAAGGCGCACTGCTACAACGTTGATTTCCATACTGTCCACCCCTTCCATATTGTTCAACCTGTGGTATGCAGTACATATTATTGTATTATCCATTAAACAAATACAAGTTTATGTTTCTACACTGCTAATATACCACATCTCATTTACCATTTCAAGATAAAAAATCAGATTTTTATTGAACATAATCTACTTTCCTGTTATATTTATGGTGGAGGTGTTGTAAATGCAACTAAACGAACGGCTGCAACAGCTACGAGAAAAGGCCGGTTTTGAAAATGCAAAACTATTTGCAAAGGCCATAAAAATGCCCTATTCGACTTATTCCACATACGAATCAGGTAAAAGCGAACCAAAGGCCACGGCACTAGTGAAAATCGCCGCCGCGCTGCATGTCTCTGTGGATGATCTTCTAGGCTACCACGTTGATGACTTCGACAAGGCCGCTGCACTCTTCCATGAATCGACTGGCGAGACCGCCACGCTAAACGGGGGAAGCGTGACATTTTCGGGCGGAATGGCATCTAGGTGGAAATGGCGGAAACCAATCAGCAAGGCGGCCTTTCTGCAAGCTATGAACGAATGTCTAGAAACCTTCAACAAGGAAACACGGCCCCGACTACTCAAGGACACAATCATAAACCGCATTGATACCGTGTACCGTAAAGAAAATCCTGTAGTGCATACAGACGACGCCTATAGAACCGCCGTCAAGGAATTGGTTCGTCGAACAATGGACGGCTGTCCAGAAGCAGAAATAAAACGGCGAATCAAGGAAATAATTCATCTAGAAGCGATTGCACACCCAGACACCCACCCCGCGCCGCCATTGGCTGCAATTCGCCTAGACCCGGAACAAAAATCCCCCGCCGACGACGCGCCCCCGGCTCCCGATCACGACGGCGCCGACGACGAGAAGGCAAAAGAAAAAGGCCCCCACTCGAATGAGTGAAGGCCCCAGGTGGTTGATTTTGTATGAACACGGATATTATAGCACATCCCGCCGCCGAATGTAGAGAGGAATCATCATGACCGACAGAAACCACACGGCACGCCGCCCGCATCGAGAAGGTGCTGCACATGCCTAAGACTCGCACGCCCCACGTGTACAGCTACGAGAAAGACGGCTCCACGCTGTACTACGTCACGTTCTACTGCAAGCAATGGGACGGCACGAACAAGAAAATCAAGAAAATGGGCTTCACACGGCAGGCCGACGCCGCCCGCTACGAACAGGAATATCGTGACCGCCTGGCAGGGTCGCCCGCCATGACCTTTGCGGCCCTCTGTGACAGGTTCCTTGCTGACTACAAAAACCACGTCAGGGAATCGACGTACATGACGACACGTTTTTTTCTCGTGCGTTACTTGCTCCCTGATTTTGGCAAAACGCCGTTGACCGAACTCACCCCCGTCATGATTCGCGAATGGCAGAACGGGTTCATAGCAAGCCAACGGTACAAGCCGACAACGCTGAACAAGATGCACGCGGCCCTTGTGATTGCCTTGAATTTCGCTTGCAAGTATTTCGGCCTGGCCCAAAATCCCGCCACCGTCGCGGGCGGCATGGGTTCGCAAAAGCCTGCCCGTGAAAGTCGTTACTGGACGCGCGAACAATTCGCCCGCTTCATCCTGTCAGGGCTGAAACCCGAATGTGTTGCCATGTTCTCGACGATGTTCTGGACAGGCTGCCGAATCGGGGAATGTCTGGCACTGACAGCAAGCGACGTTGACCTAGAGAATGGCATCGTGACCATCAACAAGACAAAGACAAAGGCTGCACACGGCTACAAGATAGGCCCGCCAAAGACACGGAACAGCCGCCGCAAGGTATCCCTGCCCCATCCGCTTGCCATGATCCTAGCCGACTGGATACAGCGAACCGACGCCCGCAATGATGACCGCCTTTTCACCAAGGACAGGGCCACCTATGCAACCATTCTCAAGCAGCACGCCGAACGAACAGGACTGCCGACCATTCGCTTGCATGATCTCAGACATTCCCATGCGTCCATGCTCATCAACATGGGCCTGCCGCCGAAAGTGGTGCAAGAACGTCTAGGCCATGCATCCATACAGATGACCCTTGACCTGTATTCACATCTGTACCCCGACAAGCAGAAAGACGTTGCCGATAGGCTTTCCCAATACTTCTGAGACGAAAAACAGAACTTTTTTAGAACTTTACACATAGAAAAACGCCTATAAACCCTTGCAGGATAAGGGATATAGGCGTTTTCTTGCTTTTCATACCATACAATGCATTCTTTCCGCAATAAAAATGGCTGAAACCTTTGCTACACAGAGGTTTCAGCCATCTCATGCTTGTCGTTGTGCGTCCGTTGCTGCATCGTATGCCTCATTCCCTTCCCCGCGGCGCTCAGTTGCCCCGCATCTCTGACGAGTTCTCGCTCTTCTGGCGGGAGAGAGGAATGCCATTATAGCACTTACTTGAATATTTTGCGGAAAAATAAACGGTCTTGTCATCTGCTTCAGCCACGACATACGCGCCATGTACCATGTACATGTAATCATCGCTGCAATGGCGACTGCCACCTGGCTTCGGCGTCATCGTATCCAGCCAACCCATAGATACTCCTCCTTTTATTTATTCCGATTCTTTCTTTATTGTATCACATTGTAACAGTATTCTCAATCGATTTGTAGAAATTTTTTTGAGCTGTACAGCCTATCTCTCCGTAGCGGACACAAAAGGCCACCGGCTCTGCCGGTGGCCTCTTCTCGGACAACGAGATAGACCAGGATATGCGCTATCCTGCAATCAGATCTTGTAGACGCGGATCATGTTCGTGTTGCTGCCGATGCTCGTCTTGCTCTGGAGCTTGATGCCGGACGTGATGATCGTCGTGTCGCCGCGCTTCACGAAGCCGTCCTTGACAGCTGCGGAAACAGCGTTCGCGATCATCTCGTCGACGTCCTTCCACTGCGTGCCGAGAATCGGATATACGCCCCAGCGCAGGTTAAGCTGGCGGACGACCTTCTCATGAGGCGTGTAAGCGACGATGGCTGCTTTCGGACGGTAACGGGAGACGATCTTCGTCGTGTAGCCGCTGTCGGTCGGCGTGATGATAGCCGGGACATCGAGCTCGTAAGCCATCTGTACCGTAGCATGTGCGACGGCGCGCGTACGGCTCTGGCTGTGCTGGAAGCCACGCTCAACGAAGAGGTTCTTGTACTCGAGAGATTCCTCGATGCGGCAGGCGATGCGGTTCATCGTGGAAACAGCCTCAACCGGGTAGTCACCGGAAGCCGTCTCGCCAGAAAGCATGATGGCATCCGTACCATCGAGGATGGCGTTGCCGACATCGGAGACCTCAGCACGCGTCGGGCGCGGGTTGCGCTCCATGGAGTCGAGCATCTGCGTAGCGACGATGACCGGCTTGCCAGCCTTGTTGCACTTGCGGATGATCTCTTTCTGGATCAGCGGAACGTCCTCGGCCGGGACCTCAACGCCGAGGTCACCGCGGGCAACCATGATGCCGTCGGAGACTTCGAGGATTGCATCGAAGTTCTTGACGCCTTCGAGGTTCTCAATCTTCGGCATAATCTCCATGTGGCCATTGTGCTCCTCGATGAGCTTGCGGATGGCCAGGACGTCCTCCGGACGCTGGATGAAGGAAGCAGCGACGAAATCGAGGTCCTGCTCGCAGCCGAAGATGATGTCCTTCGCATCCTGCTCCGAGATCGGCGGCAGGCCGAGGGATACGCCCGGAGCAGCGACGCGCTTCTTCGTGCTCATCTTGCCGCTGTTCTGGATCGTTGTGATGATGTCCTTGCCGCGGATCTCATCGACCTTGAGTGCTACGAGGCCATCGGAGAGAAGCAGCGTGTCGCCCGGCTTCACTTCCGTGTAGAGGCCTTTGTGGTTGACGGATACGTGCGTCTCGTCGCCCGGGACGTCCTCATACGTCAGCGTGAACTGGTTGCCCTTCTCGAGCATGACCTTGCCGTCTTTGAACTCGCCAAGACGCATCTCCGGTCCCTTCGTGTCCAGGATCAGGGAAATGACCTTGCCAGCCTTCTTGGCTGCCTCGCGCACCATGTTGATGCGGTTGAGGTGCTCTGCGTGGTCACCATGGGAGAAGTTGAAGCGTGCACAGTTCATGCCGTTTGCAATCAGTGCATCGACTACGCCCGGTCTCTCCGTAGCAGGACCCTGCGTGCAGATAATTTTCGTCTTCTTTAACATGTGATAATCCCCACCTATTCTTTTAGTACCCTACTATCTATTCAGACAGATGCCGCCGCGCACCGAACCGCTGCAGCATCATGTCTCGGCCTGTTTCAAAGGGGTTTTCTTGCCCCTGTCTATCCTTATTCTACACTGTTTAACCGCATAAGTAAAACCATTCCCCTTAAAACCCCTAAAATAAATTTATTCTGAAAAGTTTCTGTCATAATCAAAATTTATTGCTTGTGTTTGCCGCCCTTTGCGCCGACTTCCGTATCAATCCGAAAGAAAAGCGAAGCTGGCCCGCGCGTCCTCACACAAAAAAACTGCCGCAGGCTGCGGCAGTTCTGAGAGAAGAGGCTACTCAGCCTCTCGAGTTCTTCTTGATGTAGTCGAGGATGAAATCCGCTACATCCTCGAGCGCCATGTTCGAGGTGTTGATCATGAGGTCGTAGTGCTCCGGAGCACCCCAGGTCTGGCCCGTGTAGAACTCATAATACTGCTTGCGGCGTTTCTCTTCCTTGTTGAGCTGGTCAATCGTTGCCCCGTTGTAGTCCGTCTTGGCGCGCTTTGCGCGGAAGTCATCATCTGCGTAGATGAAGAACGAATAGCAATTCGGCTTGTCCTTGAGGATGTAATCTGCACAGCGGCCGAGGAAGACAGCGCTCTCCTTCTCCGCCACGCCGAGGATGACCTTGGCCTGCTCGATGTACATGCGGTTGTGGCGCGCCACGCGCTCATAGCCGTAATCGCCGAGGTTGCCGAGGCAGTTCGACGGCGTGTTGTACGAAAGTTCGACGGCTTCCTTCGGGTCCATGCCGTCTTCGATATTATCAGCAGCCATCTCGACGATCTTCTTGTCGTAGCGGCGCACACCGAGTTTCTTGGCCAGGATCTCCGAGACCTCACGGCCGCCGCTGCCGAACTGGCGCGAAATCGTGATCAGCATATGTTTTTCCATTTTCATTTCCTCCATAAATCGTTATTCAAAGGTAAACATAAGGATTTCCATTGATTTCTCACTTGCAGTATACTACAACCGCACTAAAATTTCCACTGACTTCTGTCCAAAAGAAAAGGCCCGCCAGCCCTCGCGGGCGACGGACCAAAGAAACGATTCTTGGAACAGAGAACAACAGTACAAGTAAAAGGGGAAATGAATTTTCAAGGAGTGGGAAAGAGTAGTCGGGAAATCAGGCGTAGAATGCCGGTTTCTCCTTGGCCGGAGTGATCGTCTCGACCTTGCCGCTCGTCTGAGCGCGTACCAGGGCATCTGCCGTGATAGCTGCGAGATAGCCGTCCCAAGCGTTCGGGCCGCCGATGACGCCTTCAGCTGCCTCGTTGACCCAGTTCTGGACCTCTTCGTCATAGGCGCCGTAGAAGCGGACGAAGCAGTCCGTATCGATCGTCTGCGAGATCTGTGCGTTCTTGCGGTACGTCGGATAGAGCGGCTGCGGCATCTCGATGACGCCATCTTCGCAGACGACCTGGCAGTTGATGTCATAACCGAACTTGCAGTTGACGAAGACTTCGTCCTCGACGACAATGCCGCTCTTCGTCTGCAGGATCATGAGCTGCGGATCAGCGAGTTCCATGTGCGCATACTTCGTGACCTTCGGCATGATGACCTGTGCCGAGACGAAATCGTCGTTGACGAGCCAATGCGTTACATCGATCTCATGGATGGCCGTATCATGGACAGCCATGGCCGTCGTATAGCTGTCCGGTACTTCCGGATTGCGGTGCGTGCAGTGCAGCAGCAGCGGCGAGCCGTACTCACCGGAATCGAGAGCAGCCTTGACCTCGTTGTAGCCCTTGTCGTAGCGGCGCATGAAGCCGAGCTGGATCAGGTGTTTGCCGGATTTGACTTCTGCATCGATGACTTCGAGGCAATCCTCAGCCGTCGTGCAAAGCGGTTTCTCGCAGAAAATGCGCTTGCCAGCCTTGATGGCCATGAGCAGTGCTTCTTTGTGGGCAAAGCCCGGCGTGACGATGAATACGGCATCGACGGCCGGATCGTTGATGAGGTCGGCTTCGCTCTTGTACTTCTTGCAGTTCGGGCCGGCGATAGCAGCACCCTTCTCGACGAGTGCGTCCACCATATCCGCAACGGCGACAACCTCTGCACCCTGCGTGCGATTCGTCAGACGATCAATGTGGCTTCTGCCCATACCACCGCAACCAATGACACCTACATGTAACATGATGATTCCTCCTCATATATCTTAAAAATGATACTTCTGAATGACTCAGTGACTCAACGACACAGCTCAGAAATTGCGCTTGATGACCGCTTCGGACTTCTCCTTGCCGATGCGATAGACATCTTCCGGGTCCATCTTGTAGTATTCCGGACGGAAGAGCTCGAGCGAGACGACATCTTCCTGCCAGCCGATCTTCTTGAGCGTCTGGAAGATAGCGTCGAGGTCGATGCAGCCATCGCCAGGCCAGACGCGGTCCTCATCGAGCAGCGAGCCGATCGGGAAGTCCTCCGTATCGTTGAGGTGAACGATGAAGATCTTCTTGCCATCTGCCTTGGCGAGGTCTTCGAGCTTCGAGCCCATGCCATGGAAGTGGAAGCAGTCGAGCGTGATGCCGACGTTGTCCATATCGACGTCCTCGATGACCGACCAAGCTTCACCGAACGTGTTGATGGAAGCAGCCGGATGGCCGATGAACTCGACCGAGATGCGCATGCCGTACTCTGCGGCGATCTCGCCCATCTCCTTGAGGCACTTGACAGCCGACTTGTGGATTTCCTGGCGCGTGACCTTCTTGAGGTCGACCGTCGGCACCGTGATGATCGTCTTGCAACCAATCTTCTTGCCCCACTCGCACATCTGGCGCAACTCCTGCAGGACTTTCTGGTAATCCTCCGGCGTGCGGTTGTTGAAGAAGCAGAGCGTATTGAAGGCCAGCGGCTTTACCTTGTGGCTCTTGAACCAAGCGGCAAGTTCATCGATCGTGTGGTTCTTGAGATAGTTCGGAATGCCGTCCATCGTGCGCGGCTCGATCATGTCGTAGCCGTATTTCTCGCAAAGCTCGAGATCCTTTTCAAGACTGGATTTTTCCAGGCAGGTTGCCTGATTCATGCTGAGTTTCATCGCATTCATGCTCCTTTTCTTTATTCTTCAGGATGTTTTCCTCTCACTTGATGGTTTTAGTATACCTCTGTTTTCAGAATATTACTTTCTCGTTCCTGCTCCCTTTCGCCAAAAAAATAACGTGCAAGTCCGATGACTTGCACGTTTCTGCAAAAACGCTCCTGAAGACTAGCTGTTGAGGTGCGGAACCAGTTTATTGAGGTTCTTGAACTGGCGCTCTCCAACTTTGTATTTGCGGTAACTCTGTGGCGACATTCCTGCAAAGCGCTTGAACTGATTGTTGAAGTAGCTGATGTTGTCGTAGCCCACGCGCACGCTGACCTCCGTGATGGAGAGGTCCGTCGTGATCAGCAAGGTCTGTGCCTGGCCGATGCGCCGCCGGATGATGTACTGGATGGGTGGGAATCCGAAGATCTTCTTGAACTGATGCGCAAAGCCCGAGACACTCATATGCGAGCGCTCTGCCAGCTTCTCCACCGTCAGCTCTTCCGTGAAATGACAGTCGATGTAGTCCTTGCAGTCAATCAGCAGACGTTCCTTCTCCTTGGACGGCGGCTGCTTTTCCCGCGGCAGCTGGTAGAGGATGATCTCGACGAGTGCGCGCAGGACTGCCTGCGTGATCTCATCATTCTTCGGCAGATTGCGATCCACTTCTATATAAAGGAGACGGAACAGAGACTCGATCTCCTCCGACAACTCGCCCGCATGAAGGCGCGGCGAGATGCCCCGCTCGATGAGCACGCCTTCGCTCTGTCCGGGCAGGGAGATCCCCGTCACGCCGCAGTTGTAGAACCACAGGCCCTCCTGCGGGTCCGCGCTCTCATCGTGGAATTTTCCCTGATTATAGACGAGGATATCCCCCTTCTGCACCTCGTAGAGGCGCCGTCCGATCCGGATGTTACCGCGTCCGCCGCATATATACTGGAGCTCGAGATTGTTCTCATGACAGTGGACCGCCGTCGGGGTCAAGGTCTCCTTGCTGTCGTTGAAGCTCACGTAGACGAGGCGCATGCCCTCCCACGAGAGATGCGGCTCGAGGATATTCTTATTCTGCTTGTAGTAAACGACACCCATTTTTCCCACCTGCTGTCACGTATCTTAATCTTTATTTATATCTTACCATAGTATTTCTCGATTCGACTTGACATATCCTGCAATAAAAAGCACCCCCTACCCGCCGCCGGAGCGGGGAAAGGGGGGTGCTGTACACGCAATGGATTCAGATGGAACGATCAAGCTTTCTCTTCGCAGTGAACGCTCTTCTCACCGTGATGGCGGAAGTCATGCTCGATCTGCTCGAGCGTGCGGCCACGCGTCTCCGGCACGAACTTGTAGACGAAGGCGAGGCCGAGAAGGCCGATGGCCGCGAAGATGAAGAACGTAGCCGAGAGGCCGAACGAGTAGAGCAGCGACGGGAAGGCCGAGCCGATGCAGAAGTTCGTCAGCCAGAGGCAGAGGACGGCGCAGCCCATGCCCATGCCGCGGATGCGCAGCGGGAAGAGCTCCGAGAGCAGCAGCCAGGTGACCGGGGAAAGGAAACCCTGCTGGAAGAACAGGAAGGTGACGGTCAGCGAAAGGACGACGAACGGCAGGATCTCGGTGCCGGCGAGCAGATTCGAGAGAACGCCGATCGCGCAGAGGCAGGCCATCGTGCCGATCTGGCCCGTCATGATGAGCGGACGACGGCCGTGACGCGTCATGAGCCACATGCCAAAAATCGTGGCAGCAACGGAGATCGTGCCGTTGGCGATGTTGCCGATCAGTGCGGCTTCCGTCGAGAAGCCGGCCTGCGTCAAGATCTGCGTGCCGTAATACATGATGGAGTTGACGCCAGAAATCTGCTGGCAGATGGAGACGCCCATGCCGATGAAGACGATGCGGCGGATCCAAGGCGTTGCCAGGTCCTTGTAACCAGCCTTGTCGAGATGCTTCTCCGAATCGATGCTGTCCTGGATCTCGTTGAGCTCGGCGATGGCCATGCGCTCATCGCGGATCTTCTTGAGTACCTGCATCGCATCGCTGACACGGCCCTGCAGCAGCAGCCAGCGCGGGCTCTCCGGCATCACGAGCATGCCGAACCAGAGCACGACAGCCGGGATGGATGCGAGTGCGAGCATGTAGCGCCAGATGTGGCCGACCTCACCGAAGGTGACGCCGAGGATAGCGTTGAGGATGAAGGCGAGCAGCTGGCCCGTGACGATCATGAGCTCATTCTGGGTGACCATGCGGCCGCGCCTGTCGGCCGGTGCCATCTCTGCCAGGTAAGCAGGTACCGTGACCGAAGCACCACCGACTGCCAGGCCGAGGACGAAGCGGCAGGCGATGAGGATGCCAGCCGTCGGTGACAGCGAGCAGCCGATGGCTGCGAAGAAGAAGATGACTGCCAGGCAAAGCAGCATCTTGCGGCGTCCCTCAGCATCCGAAAGACGGCCGCCGAAAAACGAACCGATGGCCGCACCGAAGAGCAGGCCACTGGCCACGAAGCCCTCCACTGCCGGAGTCAGGTTCAACTGATCCGGACGGGCCATGAAGGCAAGGGCGCCGTTGATGACGCCGGTGTCATAACCGAAGAGCAAGCCACCGAACGTCGAGACGACTGTGACACGCTTGAGGTATTTGCGATGAGATGATTCCGCCATGTTACATTTCTCCTCTCAAATTATGTTAGCCGTTCCCACCTCGCAGGAACATCGCTCTTTTTCTTGACAAGTCATATTATAAATAAATTATCAGAAAAATACTTCATTGTTTCTGTCTCGTTTCGTCTTAGAAAACGTTATCTTTCATTGCCTTTTGTATTATTCTGCACGGATATCTGCTGGAATCAAGCGGCCAGTCGATTCTCCTTCAAAAATACACAAAAGCTTGCTAGACTATAGAAAAGACACTGCAGAAAGAAGGTTGTTCCATGGCATTCATCTCGACAAAGTACCGCCCCGTCTTCACAGGCGAGGCCATGCCCCGGCTCACGACGCTCTACCGCGCAGAGACGCTGTACACCTCGATGCCGCGCACGATGCACCGCCATGAGGATGTCGCGGAATTCATCCTGATCACGGAGGGCAGCGGCATCCACATCATCGACGGGCAGCGCTACTACACGCAGAAGGGCGACCTGCTGCTGATCGGTCAGGGCGTCGTACACGATGAGTCCTCCCCCGCGAATCGCAATCTCTCCATCTACTCTGGAGCCATCCGCAATCTGAGACTGCCTGAGCTGCCCGCCGGGCAGTTCTTGACGCAGGACGTGCTTCCCGTCCAGAAGACCGAGGAGCTCTTCCCCGCCTTCTGCCATCTGCTCGAGCTCATGTACCGCGGCGCACAGGGCAAGGGCTGCCACCCCGAAGAGAGCATCAATCACCTGCTCTGTGCCCTGCTGCTCCTGACCATGGAAGTGACGAGCCGCAGCATCGTGCTGCCGCCCGAGGAACACAATCTCATGGACGCCGTGCGCAGCCGCCTCGATGCATCGTACGACGAGACCATCACGCTTGCAGCACTCGCCAGAGAATTCCACATCAGCAGCTTCCACCTCGCCCATGCCTTCAAGGCCGCCTACGGCTATGCGCCGCTCCAGTACATCACGCGCCGCCGCATCGGTGAAGCACAGACCCTACTCATCGACACCGCACTGCCCATCACGGAGATTGCCATCCGCACGGGCTACAACAGCTCCAGCTATTTCAACAAGGCCTTCCACAAGATCACCGGCATGTCTCCGCGCGACTACCGCAAGGCATATCGCAAGATATAAGGGCATGCACAAAAAAACCGCTCGAATGAGCGGTTCTTTTTGTTGGGGATATGGCACTTTTATCAGTATTTGACCCAGACAGCACCCTTCTTGGCCGATTCCACGCACTTCTCGACCCACTTGACGCCTTCGGCACCAGCATGGACATCCGGATACCAGAAGTCAGCCTTCTCACCTTTATTGGCCTTCTCCATGGCGATGGCAAAGCGGCGGTAGAGGTTCGACCACGCATCGAAGAGGCCTTCCGTGTGGCCGCCGCTGATGCGGTCCTCCGCACGAGCCGAAGGATAGAGGTAAGCGCCGCCGCGCTCGAGGATGCGGACCGGCTCGCCCTCGATCTCGTACGTCAGCTGGTTCGGGCGCTCGTCGTACCACTCGACAGAAGCCTTCGAGCCGACGATGCGGACTTTCTGGCCGTGCAGGGCGCCGCAGTTGATGGCCGAAGCCCAGCACGTCGCCTGCGCGCCGCCCTTGAGGTTCATGATGACAAACGCGTTGTCTTCGAGCTTGCGCGTCGGGATGAAGGACTTCGTCGTGCACATGAGGCTCTCGATCTCGAAATCAGGAACCATTGTCTCAGCGAGGAAGAGAGGATGCGTGCCGACATCGCCGAGCACGAAGGATGGGCCAGCCTTAGCGGGGTCCATGCGCCAGCGCGCCGCAGCATTCGTCTCTTCGACTGCCGTATTGTAGGCACCGAACGGGAACTGCATCTTGATGAGGCGGATCTCGCCGAGGTCGCCGTGCAGGACCATCTGGCGGGCCTGCTCGATGAGCTGATGGCCGGAATAGCCGTACGTCACACCGACGACGAGCCCTTTGCTGTCAGCCAGATGGACGAGTTCCTCTGCCTGCTCCGTCGTGAAGCAGAGCGGCTTCTCACAGACGACATGAAAACCGGCTTCGAGCACAGCCTTGCAGACCGCATAATGAAGGCCATTCGGCACGGCAATCGTCACGGCTTCAATGCGGTCCTCAGGGCGGCGCTTTGCCTCTTCCATGAGCATCGTCTTGTAATCCGGGTAACAGCGTTCCGGCGCTACGCCGAGCTGAATGCCGAAGTCCTTGCCTCGCTCCGGATTGATATCGAAAGCGCCTGCCACGAGTTCAAACGAACGATCGCGCAGGGCGGCGCTCCTGTGGATATAGCCGATCTGGCTGCCGCGGCCGCCGCCGACCATAGCCCAGCGAATCGGGTGATCGAGTACTTTTTCACCATTGATCATGATAAACGCTCCTTTGTCTGAATAAACTCTTGAAATCCATCCCAAAATTCATGATGCCGGCCAGTATCTATAGTTGTCAGGATCATGCGCAGGCCGGCCTGCGTCATCCATCCGATTGGCTCATTCAAAGCCAAGACTGTGCAGGTAGTCGCAGCTGGCTTTGACATCGCGCAGGCTCGTCGCTACGTTGCGCGGATCGCGTTCCTGCTCGACTGTGATGTAGCCATTGTAGTGAATCTCTTCGGTCAACACTTTGTAGATGGCAGGATAGTCGAGCATGCCCGTGCCGATCGGACACATCGAGCCCTTGCCGCAGCCTTCAAAAAAGCGGATATGCTCCGAAAGGACCTCGTTGTAGACCTTCTCGTCGATATCCTTGAAGTGGATGTAGTCGAGGCGATCTGCATACTTTCGCAGCCAGGTGACCGGATCCATGCCGGAATACCGCAGATGGCCCGTATCGAGGCAAAGACCTGCAACTTCCTTCGGGATATCGCGTGCGAGCTTGTCGATCTCATCGGCAAATTCGATGTAACCGCCAGCATGCGGATGAACAACGGCCCGGACGCCCCACGAAGCCGCCTTTTCGGCGATGCCCTTGATGTGGCTCATCATGCGGTTCCAGTCTTCATCGCTGAGGCGCGGCGCCCTGTCGCTGTGTCCAGCATTGTAGTCGCGCTCATCGTGGCCCCAGTCCATAACTGTCAGATATGGCGCCGGATAACGCTGCCCCGGCTCCGTCGGCAGCTTTGGCAGTTTCGTGATGATGCCGCAGATATCGTCGACCTGATGAAGGACGTTCTCGTAGTTTCCTTCATCCAACAGGTCATCGAAGATCGTGCCCGCCACGATGCCGATGTTGTTCTTCGCGAGCTCTTCGCTCACGACGTCGATGTCGAGCGGCAGATAGCCGTACGGGCCAAGCTCGATGGCCTTGTAGCCTGCCTGCCCTGCTTCGTAGAGCACCTTCTGCCAAGGTGGCAGATACGGATTCTTGACATCGTCGACGCCCCAGCAGCACGGTGCGCCTGTGATATGGATTGCCATGGATAAATCCTCCCTTTCTTTCCCTGTCGTGTCCCCGGTCGTCTGTTTGACCTTGCACTGTCATTATACGGCGAAACGCCGCCAAATAATTCCACCATGTTGCCTTTGTTGTGGGCAAAAAACTGCCGACTCAGCGCCAAAATAGCACAATCTTGTCTTCTCTCTTATTATCTATCGCTATTGTTTTGACGCGAAAATTTCTTTCAAAAAAATTTTCAAGGTGAAACTTGCACAATCCTGCTGTAGAACTCCGCCTTGTCGAGCGCTCCCCTCCCATAGTTGTACAATCCTGCTAAAACCGCGCCATTACTAGCGTTACGGTGTAGTCGGAACATTCTTGACAACTCGTTTCAGCCATGGTATTTTGTAAGCACAGCAAGAAAACAGCGCAGACCTCCCGCGAGGCTGTGCGGGTCATCCATATTACTTTATCGTGTTTGATGAACTGGAGGGTTTACCATGAAAATCGCATTCGATGTTGATGTACTGTCCAAACAGATGAGCATCAATGACCTCGTCCACCAGGTTGCTGACTGGGGTTACAAATACATTGAGCAGTCCCCGCATCCGCGGATCAATCCCTTCTACAAGCACCCGCTGTTCTCCAAGGAGTGTGAAGAAGAATACCGCAAGGCACTCAAGGAGACGGGCGTTGAGATCTCGTCCTTTATCTGCGTCTATCGCTGGTCCGGCCCGACTGAGGAGCAGCGCAAGATGGCCGTCGCCAACTGGAAGAAGATGATCGAGATTGCCGTCAACATGGGTGTCCCCGTCATCAACACGGAGCTCTCCGGCGATCCGAACCAGCAGGAGATCTGCAACGGCATGTGGTTCCGCTCCATGGAAGAGCTGCTGCCGATCATCGAGCGCGAGGGCCTGCGCGTCGAGATCCAGTCGCATCCGTACGATTTCTGCGAACTCAACGACGAGGCCTGCGACATGGTCAAGTCCTTCCGCTCCAAGAACCTCGGCTACGTCTACTCCTCCCCGCACGGCTTCTTCTACGACCAGGGCAAGGGCGATGTCCGCCATATGCTCAAGTACGCCGGAGATGAACTCACGCACGTCCTGTTCGCCGACACGTTCAACCAGACGCTCGACTGCCGCTACATCCTCAACCCGCCATCCCTCAACCAGCGCGGCCGCGAGGACGTCAGCGTCCACCAGCATCTCAACCTCGGCATGGGCGATGTCGACTTCGACGGCATCTTCGAGACACTGCGCGAGATGGATTTTGCCAACAAACAGCTCAAGCCGGATGCACCGAAGGTCGGCGGCGACAACATCGCCTGCGTCTCCATCTTCGGCTTCCCCGAGAAGATGAACGAGTGGGCTCCAGCAGCACGCGAGCGCATCGAGAATGAACTGCTGAAGAAGTAATAAGGAGGAATTAACATGGCAAAGACAGAAGACGTGGCATTTGCGATCATCTCGGCGGCCGGCGACGGGCGCGCAAAGGTTGCAGAAGCCCTCAAGCAGGCCCGCCGCGGGAATTTCGGTGAAGCAGAGGAATGCCTCAAGGATGCCGACGAGCATCTCCTGAAGGCACACAAACTCCAGACGGAAGAATTGCTGCAAAAAGAAGCCAGCGGCGAACTCCAGGGCCCGTTCAACGTCCTGATCTCCCACGCACAGGATTACGTCATGACGGGCATGGCCATGAAAGAGATGGCCGTAGAGATCGTCAATCTCTACACGCAGCTGCGCGCCAAGTAATCCCATCTCAGATTTCAGTACAGCGGCATATTCACCCTCGAGGAAAAGCGGACAGGAATTCATCCTGTCCGCTTTTCCTGTACCTCCCCGCCAGAAAGCAGGAATGTCCAGTTTTTACAGCGAATCATTTCAAAGAACACGATAAGACAAGGCTTTGCGGGTTTCACATTTTGCTAGATTGTGAAGGAATTTCTCCAGAAAAACAGGTATGATAGAGTCATCGTTGAGAAACAATCTTTCCTGTGCGCCCAGAAGGAGGGTAGCATGATGACATCCCCGCTCATTCTCTATCAGAAGCTCATTGCCGAGGCAAAAAGCAGCAGCCAGGCCGGTCTTTCCTCTTCTCTGATGAAGCGCTGCGCGTTCTTTTCCGCAGCGATCAGCTGCATGGCCTGCTCGACCAGTCTGCTGCGCCTGAGCCTTTTCGGCAACGATCCATATTCCTGCATGAACCTCGGCTACAGCCTGCTGACAGGGCTGAGCTTCGGCAGCTGTGTATCGATCTTCAACGTGCTGCTGCTCATCCCGATGCTGACTTGCGGGCGCCGCTACCTGCGCATCGGCACATTCTTATACCTCATCCTGCTGGGGTCCGTATCCGACTTCAGCTATAGCATCTTTGTCCCTGTCCTCGCAGTCCCGGCCAGTGATCTCGCTGCCCGCATCATCCTGCTGCTGAGCGGCATGGCCGTCTCCTGTTTCGGTGTCTCGCTCTATATGTGCCTGAACTTCGGCATGGGACCATACGACGCCTTCAGCTGCATCATCGACGATATGACGCACGGACGCCTGCCCTTCCGCTATGCGCGCATCCTGCTCGACAGCACAGCCGTCATCATCGGCTTCCTGCTCGGCAGTCTCGTGGGCATCGGCACTGTCGTCATGGCACTGGGCATGGGACCTTTGATCAATTTCTTCAACAAGCACATCAACATCCCCATCCTGCGCTGCAACGGCCTCTATTGACCCCGCCCCCTCCGCTCCCTTGCCCTTTCATGTTTGCAGGGGAGCTTTTTTGCAAGATCAAGACTCTGACAGACCAGAAAGGAGGAAAACATGCCCGTCTCCATCGACATCGATCAACAAGAAGCATCACCCTTCCAGCAGGAACCACGCCTCATCGGCTTCTATCACTGGAACCGCAGCGTCCGCACGATGCATCAGCACGAGAACTGCATTGAACTCAACTTCATGCTTTCCGGCAACGGCACGCACATCGTCGGCAACGAGATATGCCATACGCAGCCCGGCGATATCATCGTCTACGACAGTAAAATCATGCACGATGAAAGTCTGATGCTCGATTCCCTCACGGATGCCTGCTGCATCGCCGTCACAGGACTCCAGCGCCCCGGCGCGCGCCCCAATGCGCTACTTCCGCCCGGCACCCATCCCTGCATTCCCTGCCAGTCCATCGCCGAAGAACTCTGCACCCTCTACCACATCATTGAACACAGCCTCGCCAAGCCGCACGGATATCCCGCAGCAAATGCAGCAGCCCAGACCATCGTCCATCTTGTATGGCAGCAGATCTCGAAGCGGGCCGTCAAAGCTACCGAGCCGGAAAACCTCTTGGTTGAACACGCCCGCTCGTACATCGAAGAGCATTATGCCGAAGACCTCTCCATCCGCGACATTGCCCAGCATTTCCACGCCAGCCGCGACTACATCTCCCATGCGTTCAAGCATACGACCAACTACGCCCCGCTTCAGTACCTGCGCCGCTGGCGCATCGGCAAGGCCCAGACCCTGCTCATCGATACCGACCTGCCCCTGACCGAGATTGCCCTGCGCGTCGGCTTCGATGACTCCAACTACTTCAGCCGCGTCTTCCGTCAGATCATCGGCATGCCGCCGGGCACATTCCGCCGCGCCTGGCGAGCCGCCCAACAGGGCAGGCCAGCAGATTCGCGCGCCAAATAAAAAAAGCTGCTTCATGCGAAGCAGTCTTTTTTTGACATCATATTACAGCGGTCAAATCCTATGCCGCTTGTACTGGCAGTAGCCGATCCAGAGCACGAGCAGCCAGATTGGCAGGAACAGCACGGCGAGCTGCATGTCGGGAATCTGGGCCATGAAGAAGATGACCCCCGCCAGGAAAATCAGTGCGAGATAATTCGCCCACGGATAGAAGATAGCGTGAAACTTCGTTTCTTTCTTGTGCCGCTTGCAGTAGGCGCGGAACTTCAGGTGTGTGACACAGATGACCACCCAGCTGATGACAGCGGCGCACGTCGCGATCATCATGAGGTACATGAAGACATGGCCCTGCAGGAAGTAATTGAGAGCGACGACGATCAGGGTGATGCCCGACGAAACGAGAATGCCGCGCACGGGCACGCCGCGCGGCGAGAGCTTGCGGAAGAACGAAGGGGCCTCGCCCGTGCCCGCCAAGCCGTAGAGCATGCGGCTGTTGCTGTAGATGGCCGAGTTGTAGACTGAGATGGCTGCCGTCAGCACGACAAAGTTCAGGATGTGCGCGGCGGCCGGGATGCCGACGTTGTTGAAGATCTGGACGAACGGGCTCGCCTCCATGCCGACCTTGTTCCACGGCCAGAGGGCCATGAGGACAATCATCGTGCCGACATAGAAGATCAGGATGCGCCAGATGACCTGATTGATGGCACGCGGGATCGTGCGGTCCGGATCTTCGGCCTCACCGGCCGTGATGCCGATGAGCTCAATGCCGCCGAATGAGAACATGACGACAGCAATCGAGAGCGCGAGCCCCCAGAGGCCGTTCGGCAGGAAGCCACCGTTTTCCCAGATGTTGCTGAAGTTATCGGGGAACGGCTGGCCGTTCGTGAAGATCAGGCCGAGGCCCAAGAGGATCATGCTGACGATGGCCGCGATCTTGATGAGTGCCATCCAGAACTCTGCCTCGCCGTATGCCTTGACATTGACGAGGTTCAGCGCTGTGATGGCCACGAGACAGACGAGTGAAGAAATCCACTGCGGCAGGTCGGGGAACCAGAAGTTCATGTAGATGCCGACGGCCGTGAGCTCTGCCATCGAGACGAGCACGTAGTTAAACCAATAATTCCACCCCGAGAGGAATCCCGGGAAGCGTCCCCAGTACTTCGTCGCGTAGTGGCTGAAGGAGCCCGACACCGGCTCATCGACGGCCATCTCGCCGAGCATGCGCATGATCAGGAAGATCACGATGCCGCCGATCAGGTACGAGAGCATCACCGCAGGCCCCGCGAGCGCGATGGTCGAGGCAGAGCCGTAAAAGAGACCCGTGCCAATCGCACCGCCGAGCGCGATCATCTGCAGATGGCGGTTCTTGAGCCCCCGCTTCATCTCTGTATTCTCATGTTCCATATATTCATCTCCTAACAAAAATATGCCTCCATTATACCATCATGCAGGCCAGATGCACAGGTTTACACCGAGAAAAGCGAAGCCCGGCTGGACTTCGCTTTTCATCTGCAGGAAAAATCACTTGCGGCGGTAGACGATATTGCTGCGCATGAGGTACTCGAACGGCAGGCTCAGGCAGTGCACGAGACGCGTGAACGGGAAGAGGATGGCCGTCATCATCCACATGAACATGTGGAACTGGAAGATGGCGGGGACATCCTTCATGAGGCTGACGTCCGGCGAGAGCATGAGCACGGAGCGGAACCACGGCGAGATGCTCTCGCGGTAATCAAAGCCGGCCGAGATGTTCGAGAGCGTGCCCGCGGTGCCCGAGAGGATGGTCAGGAGCAGTACGAGATAGAGCAGCTTGTCCATCGAGCTCGTGTTGACCTTCATGCGGCTCGTGCCGAAGAAGCGGCGCTTCATGAGCCAGAGGAAACCGCCGAGGAACAGGACGGCAGCCGGGATGCCGCCCGCGAGCGAAATCATGTGATACGTCGCTTCATCCGTCCCCGCTGCCTCCGTGACGAACTTCGGCACGAGGATGCCGATGAAATGGCCGCCAAAGGCCATCAGGAGGCCGAGGTGGAAGACGGGGTTCGCCCACTTGAGGCTCTTCTTAGCGAGAAACTCACTGGACTTCGTCGTCCAGCCCCGCTCAAAGACGGTGTAGCGGACGATCGTGCCGCCGACGAAGATCGTCAGGGCAATGTACGGCAGGACGCCGTAGAAGAATGTATTCATGGCTTAACCTCCAATCCTGCCGTTTCTGTCAAGACGATGTCGAGCAAGAAGGCATGCGGCAGCTTTGCTTCGATGAAGCGCGTGCGCAGGAGCTCGACGCGCGGGCGGATGATTCCGAGCACCTTGCCCGCCTGCTCTGGTGGCAGGGCAGCCGAGAGCTCCAGAAGGGCCGGTAGGTAGTCCGGCAGCTGGTTCGGCATGTCGAGACCATTTTCAAGAAAGAGCGCCTTGTAGCGGTGCATCTCCTGCGACTGCTTGCCGAAGTCCGTGCGCTCCTGCGTCGTCAGATAAAGATTCGTGTTCTGCGAGAAGTCGAAGGACCGCACGTAGAGGTCCTCGTACTCCTTCGCCCCCGTCTCTGCGACAAAGTCGAGGAAATCGCCGAAGACCGAAGAGGCCTGGGCATTCTCGATCTCGCGCTGGGCCTTGCGGCAGTCCTCTAGGTCTGCCCACCAGGCGGCATCGGGATACTCGAAGAGATGAGCTGCGAGCAGCAGTACTTTCTGGTAATCCTTCATTTCAGCTGCATCAGCCATATCAGCACCCCCCACCCGGGCAGGTGTAGAGGCCGCCGCCCTGCTCCTTGCGCATCTCGGCGTGGCTCTTTCCCTGGATGCCCGCCGGGATGTTGAAGCGGTCCTTGTACTTGGCGATGCCGAGCAGGCGGAACATCTTCTCGTAGACCTCCGGCGCGAACTCGAGGCGGGCAGGCAGATTGTCGCCCGTCGTCTTGGCGCGCATGACGGCGCGCATGTCCAGGAGGCGCTGCAGTGTGCGCGTCATGACGGACGTGTTGCCCGCAGCGAGGATCTCGGCGAGGTACGCAATGGGGATGCGCATCTCATCGGCTTCCGGCAGGTAGCAGTTTGCCTCCATGCGGCGCGTGATTGGCGAGAGAGGCGGCACGTACCATACCATCGGCAGCGTGCGGAACTCCGGATGGAGCGGTAGGCCGAGCTGCCATTCCTTGACGATCTTGTAGACGGGCGACTCCTGAGCCGCCTTGATCCACGCTTCCGAGATGCCCTCTCTGCGCGCGGCCTCGATGACCTCGGGGTCATTGGGGGCGGCGATGACATCGAGCACCTGGTGGTAGATCTCGCCCTTATCGCGCGTCGAAGCGGCGGCGACGACCTTGTCCATGTCGTAGAGCAGGACGCCCATGTAGCGCAGGCGTCCGACACACGTGTCGGCACAGATTGTCGGCAGGCCGTTTTCGAGGCGCGGGAAGCAGAAGATGCACTTCTCGGCCTTGTTCGTCTTCCAGTTGAAGTAGACCTTCTTGTAGGGGCAGGCCGGTACGCAGTGGCGCCAGCCGCGGCAGCCATCCTGCGAGACGAGCACGACGCCGTCCTCCTCGCGCTTGTAGATGGCACCCGACGGACACGCTGCGACACAGGCCGGATTCAGGCAGTGGTTGCAGACGCGCGGCAGGTACTTCATGAAGAGGTCGTGGAACTCGAGCGTGATGTCCTCCGAGATCTTCTTGAGGTTGACGTCCTGGCGGGCCGACTCGCCGTTGGCGAGGTCGTCCTCCCAGTTCGGGCCCCACTTGATCTCCATGCGCTCACCCGTGATGAGCGAGCGCGGACGGGCAATCGGCTGATGGTTGCGGCGCTTGGAGTGGATGAGCGTCTCGTAGTCGTACGTCCACGGCTCGTAGTAGTCGTCCATCTCCGGCTGGTCCGGATGGTAGAAGAGCTTCAGCAGGCGCTCCGGCTTCGAGCCGGTGCGCAGCGAGAGCTTGCCATCCTTGCCGAGCTTCCAGCCGCCCTTCCACTTCTCCTGGTCTTCCCAGTTCTTCGGATAGCCGATGCCCGGCTTCGTCTCGACATTGTTGAAATACATGTATTCCGCGCCTTCGCGGTTGGTCCAGACATTCTTGCAAGTGATGGAGCACGTGTGGCAGCCAATGCACTTGTCAAGATTCATGACCATGGAAATCTGTGCTTTAATCTTCAAGCCAGTCAACCTCCCCCTGCATCTTGCGCGCGACGACATACATGTCGCGCTGGTTGCCCGTCGGTCCGTAGTAATTGAAGCCATAGCTGAGCTGGCCATAGCCGCCGATCATGTGCGTCGGCTTCATGTGGATGCGCGTCGGCGTGTTGTGCGTGCCGCTGCGCGTACCCGTGATCTTCGAGGCCGGCACATTGATGTGGCGGTCCTGGGCATGGTGCATGAACACCGTGCCCTGCGGGATGCGCGGCGAGACGGCCACGCGGGATGTCACGACACCGTTGTGGTTGTAGAGCTCAATCCAGTCGTTGTCGCGCACGCCGATCTCGCGGGCATCCTTCTCGCTCATCCAGACCGTCTGGCCGCCGCGGAACAGCGTCAGCATCTGCTGGCTGTCGAAGTACATCGAGTGGATGGACCACTTGTTGTGCGGCGTCAGGTACTTCAGCGTGATCTCCTTCGCACCGCCCAGGAGATTCTTGATGGGGCGGTAGTCGAGGATCGGCTTGAAGGTCGCCATGGTCTCGCCGTACTCGCGCATCATCTCGTGGTCGAGATAGAAGGACTGGCGCCCCGTCACGGTGCGGAACGGCACGAGTTCCTCGATATTCGTCGTGAACGGCGTGTAGCGGCGGCCCTGATTGCTGCCCGTAAACGTCGGCGACGTGATGGTCTCCTTCGGCTGCGCGGCGATTTCATCGAACGTGAAGCGCTCGTTCTCGCGGTCCTTGGCCAGATGCTCGAGGCCCTTGAGGCCCGTCTTCTCGTTGAGGCTCTTGAAGGCCTTGACGGCGACCTTGCCGTTCGTCGTCGTCGAGAGGCCCATGACGGCCTCGACGGCCTGGCGCGCATCGTAGATCGACGGCATGCCGTACGAGACGAAGTCCTCGTTCTCGATGACACCGTTGCGCTGGCGGATCTCCTCGTACTCATCCGAGGAATCCCAGGTCATCGCGAGCGAACCCATCTTCTTGGAGACATTCGGTCCGAGCGCGATCCACTTCTCGTACGTCTTCGCGTAGTCGCGCTTGACCGGCACGAGATTCGGCATCGTCTTGCCCGGGATGGGCTCGCACTCGCCCTTGCTCCAGTCGCGCACGAGGCCCTCAGGCTGAGCCGTCTCGCCCTCGCTGTCGTGGCCGATTGGCACAGCGACGAGGTCTTCATACGGCTTGAGCTCGGCTTCCTTGGCGACCTTCGAGACGGCCTCTGCGAGCGTGCGGAAGACATCCCAGTCACTCTTGGCTTCCCAGAGCGGGTCGACAGCGGCCTGGAACGGATGGACAAACGGATGCATGTCCGTCGAAGAGATATCGTCCTTCTCGTACCACGTGGCCGTCGGCAGCACGACATCGGAGTAGAGTGCCGTGCCCGCCATGCGGAAGTCGATGTCGATGAGCAGGTCGAGCTTGCCCTCGGCAGCGCCGCCCGGCTTCTGGAGCTCCTCCTGCTCGCGCCACTTGATCTCCATCGGGCGCGTCGGGCCCTCTTCCTCGGCAAAGACCGTGTGCTCCGTGCCGAGCAGGTACTTGTTGAAGAAGTCGTTGCCCTTGGCAGACGAGCCGAGCAGGTTCGCCGTCCAGACGAAGAGGTTGCGCGGGAAGTTCTCCGGAGCATCCGGGTCCTCTGCCGCGAACTGCAGGCTCTTGTCCTTGAGGGAATTCACGACGTACTTCTTGAGGTCCTCGCCCTTCGCCTTCGCTTCGTCCGTCAGCTGCTGGCCGCCCTTGTTGAACGTCGGGTAAGACGGCAGCCAGCCGAGGCGAGCGGCCATGACGTTGTAGTCGGCCGCATGGCGGTAGCGCGGGCTCGTCAGTGGCGAGACGAGATCCTTCATGTCGACCTCGTCGCTGCGCCACTGGTCCGTCGCGAAGTAGTAGAACGACGTCGAGTTCTGCAGGCGCGGCGGTGCCTGCCAGTCCGTGGCCGTCATGATGCGCGCCCAGCCCTCTGCCGGACGCAGCTTCTCCTGGCCGACGTAATGCGCCCAGCCGCCGCCATTGCGGCCCTCCGAGCCCGTGAAGAGCAGGAGGTTGAGGATCGTGCGGTAGACAACATCGGCATGGTACCAGTGGTTGATGCCGCCGCCCATGATGACCATCGTCTTGCCATTCGTCTTGATGGCGTTGTCGGCGAATTCGCGGGCCGTGTGGATGCAAGTCTCAGCCGGCACGCCCGTGTACTTCTCCTGCCATTTCGGCGTGTACGGCACATCCTCGTCGTACGAGGAAGCGCACTCGCCGCCGAGGCCGCGGTCGACCGCGTAGTTGGCGAGCGTCAGGTCGTAGACCGTCGTGACGAGGATCTCGCCATCCTTCGTCTTGATGCGCTTGGCCGGCACCATGCGGCGGATGACGCGCTCCTCGCGCTCATTGCCGAAATATGGGAACTCGACCTCGACGACCTCGTCGAACTGGCCGAGCACCGAGAGCTGCGGCACGATCTTCGCCCCCGTATCGCGGTCTTCCTCGTGCAGGTTCCACTTCTTCTCGTTGTCCCAGCGGTCGCCCATCGTGCCATTCGGCACGACGAGCCTCCCCGTGAGCTCATCGATGACGTAATACTTGAACTCCGCATGCTTGTCCTTGCGGCCCATGTCCTTGCCGTTCAAGAAGCGTCCCGACTCGTAGCTGCCGTCGGCACGCTTCTGAAGCTGCACGAGGAACGGGAAGTCCGTGTAATGGCGCGTGTATTCCGTGAAGAACTCGGCCGGCTCACCCCAGTAGTACTCGTTGAGGATGACGTGGCCCATCGCCATGGCAAAGGCGGCATCGCTGCCGACCTTCAGAGAGATCCACGTGTCTGCTACAGCCGTCGACTCCGCGTAATCCGGTGCAATCGAGACGACCTTTGTCCCCTTGTAGCGCGCTTCGATCAGGAAATGAGAGTCCGGCGTGCGCGTCAGCGGCACGTTCGAGCCCCAGGTCATGATGTAGCCGGCATTGAACCAGTCCGAGGACTCCGGCACATCCGTCTGGTCGCCCCAGACCTGCGGGCTTGCAGGCGGCAGGTCGGCATACCAGTCGTAGAACGACAGCGAAGCGCCGCCCATGAGCTGCATGAAGCGCGCGCCGGCCGCGTACGACAGCATGGACTTCGCCGGGATGACGGCGAAGGCGAAGTTGCGGTCCGGGCCGTACTTCATCGCCGTGTGCAGAAGCGACGAGGCGACGAGCTCCGATACCTCGTCCCAGCTCGAGCGCACGAAGCCGCCCTTGCCGCGCGCTTCCTTATAGCGCTTCGTCTTGGCGGGATCATTGGCGATGCTCTGCCAGGCTTCAAGAGCCGTCTTGTGCTCCTTGCGCGCCTCGCGCCAGAGCGCAGCGAGCTCGCCGCGCAGATACGGATACTTGATGCGGTGCGGATTGTAGAGATACCACGAGAACGTCGCACCGCGCGGGCAGCCGCGCGGCTCGAAGTCCGGCATGTCCGGGCTCGTCTCCGGATAATTGTGCTCCTGGTTCTCCCAGGCCACGAGCCCGTTCTTGACATAGATGTTCCAGCAGCACGAACCCGTGCAGTTGACACCGTGCGTCGAGTGAACGCACTTGTCAAAAGACCAGCGGTCACGATAGGTGTCTTCCCATTCACGGCCGCCTTCAAAGAGCTGCTGATGTCCCGTCGCCGATTTCTCGACCGGGATGAGATGCTTCCATTTTGTAAAGATATTGCTCACGTCATCACCCTCCTGTTGTATCTCATTTTATCCGATTTTATCTCCCACTCATGTGATAAACATCACGGCCGCCGTCTTTTGCGCAAAAAAAATCTGCCGAGGCGCATTTCGCGTCTCAGCAGTATTACTTGGCTCATTCAATGTTGCAGATTTCCCTGCCACAATTCTCACACTAGATGGCTTCTTTGAGGTAGTCGATGTCCTTGATGAAGATCAGGTGGCCGCGGTACTCGATGATGTCGCTCTTGCGAAGCTCGCTGAGCATGCGGTTGAGGCTCTCGCGCGCCGTCGCCGAGTAGTTGGCCAGCTCTTGGTTCGTCAGCGGCACCGATATGAGGATGCCGCCGTCCGTCTCCTTGCCGTAGCTGTTGGCCAGGCGGATGAGCGTCGAGTAGAGCGCGCCCTTCTTTCCGTAGAGCAGGAGATCGCGGAACTTCGAGTGCTGCTTGCGCATGTGTGCGCCCATGATCTTGAGCAGGCTGACGGCAAGTGCCGGCTCCTTCTCGTAAAGCGGCAGCTCGCCGATGATGCTGCCGCGCGAGGCGAGGCGCAGGAGAGCACGCGCCCCAACATCGCGTACTTCGTGATGAAGATCTGGCCCGAGCGCACGATGTAGAAGTAGCGCGCCATATCCCCCTCGTGGAAGAGATATTCACCGTCGTGGAGCATGACGACCTTGCCCGGTATCTCATAGAAATGGCGCACGAGCGACTCCATCTGGTCATGCTGCTTCGTCTTCCGTTCTTCCATAGATCGATTCTCCTTTTCTATCTCAGATAAATCCTTTTATCGTTATTGATTCGCGATGCGGATGGTGTATCCCTGTTCAGCATACGGGAAAGTTTTTGCCTGCGCCGTGATATTTGTTACATATAGCGTGATTTTTTTTACAGATTATTTGAGGTATCTCCTCTATAATGTGACAAAGAGTTTATCGTTCCTTATTACTTAACAAGGTTTCATACCAAATTCAATGAAAAGGAGAGTCAACGTATGGCAGAATCAGCTGTGACAAAAAAATTGAGGGCAAATCCCACGCGCAAGGAAATCCTTGCGAACTGGACACCGGAGGACCCCGTCTTCTGGAAGAGGTTCGGCGAGAGGAGCGCGAAGCAGAACCTCTACACTTCACCATGGGCCCTTGTGCTCTCCTTCGTCGTCTGGACGCTCTGGGCGACGATTGCCGCCAAGCTCAACATGGCCGGCTCCCACTTCTCCGATGAACAGCTCTTCACGCTCGCTGCACTGCCGGGTCTCGTCGGCGCGACGGGCCGCCTCTTCTACACGTACCTGCCGGGCCTCATCGGCGGCCGCAATTCGGCCTTCATCACGACAGCCCTGCTGCTCTTCCCGCTCTTCGGCCTCGGCCGCGCCCTGCAGGACCCGACGACGTCTTACGACACGTTCGTCCTGCTCGTCTCCTTCATCGGCATCGCTGGCGCAAACTTCTCCGCCTCGATGGCCAACATCGGCTTCTTCTTCCCGAAGGCGCATAAAGGCCTTGCGCTCGGCATCAACGCCGGCATCGGCAATCTCGGCGTCTCGCTGATCTACCTGACGGCACCGCTGCTCCTCGGCTGGAACCTCTCTTCGTTCTTCGGCCCGGGCGTCGCCACGCCAAGCGGCATGATGTACGTGCAGAACGTCTGCTACTTCTGGACGGTGCCGACGGCCCTGACGCTCGTGCTCATCTGGATGTTCATGGACAATCTGCCGCTGCCGAAGCAGAGCCCGAAGAGCATGCTCTCGATCTTCGGCAACAAGCACACCTGGCTCATGTGCTGGATCTACACCTGCGGCTTCGGCTCCTTCATCGGCTTCTCCGCCGCACTCGGCCTGCTCGTCTCGAAAGAATTCCCGGAAGTCTCCTTCTCAATGGCCGCATTCCTCGGACCGTTCATCGTTGCCGGCATCCGCCCGGTCGGCGGCTGGCTCGCCGACCGCCTCAACAGCGGCTCCAAGGTCACGCTCGTCTCGCTCTTCATCATGCTCGCTGCGAGTATCGTCGTGCTCTTCGGCATCCAGACGCATGCCTTCGCGCTGTTCTTCGGCGCGTTCCTGCTACTCTTCCTGACGACGGGCTTCATCAACGGCGCTTCGTTCCGCATGATCCCCTACATCTTCGACAACCCGTTCCACGCCTCGCTCGTCACGGGCTTCACGGCAGCGATTGCCGCTTACGGCGCTTTCCTGATCCCGAAGATCTTCGGCTGGTCGTACGCCAACTTCCAGAGCGTCACACCGGCCTTCTACATCATCATCGCCTTCACGGTGCTGACGATCCTCATCACGTACGTCTTCTACGCGAGAAAGGGCTCCGGCATCAAGTGCTGATACACGGATATCGCGATAAAAGTCAGGCTGTCCGCTGATAACGGATAGCCTGACTTCTGCATTTTATGGTAAAATTCTAGACAGCGAATACGCAATGAGAAAGGATGATCTTTTATGGCATACGAGAACGGACTCACACATTTTGACGAGAGCGGCCAGGCCATCATGGTCGACGTCAGCGAGAAGAAGGAGACAAGCCGCACGTCCATCGCCTCGGGGCGCATCCGCGTCAACAAGGCGGTCTACGAGGCCATCGAGCAGGGCACGGCCAAGAAGGGCGATGTGCTCGGCACGGCCCGCATCGCCGGCATCATGGCGGCCAAGAACACGAGCTCTGTCATCCCGCTCTGCCACCCGCTGCCGATTGCGAAGTGCAGCGTCGACTTCACGATGCTACCCGAAGAATGCGCCGTCGAGGCGCGCGCCACGGTCAAGGTCACGGGACAGACGGGTGTCGAGATGGAAGCGCTGCACTCCGTCAGCGTCGCACTCCTGACCATCTACGACATGTGCAAGGCGCTCGACAAGGGCATGGAGATTGAGTCCATCCACCTCGACAAGAAGACGGGCGGCAAGAGCGGCACCTACCTGCGCAAAAATATCACAGAGAAGTGACCGACCCAACAAATGGGGGGATTCTTCCAACAAGATTGGCTTGCCCTTTCATTCGAAACGTACTACCATATAAAGCAGATGGATTGAATGAGCTGTAAGGTCAGCTCCCCCCTCATCCATCTCCCCTTATATTTTTCCCTCATTCGAGTCAGCATGCGATGTGCAGGCTCTTTTTTTTTTGCATTTTACAATTTATTTTTTATTTTTTGCCGCGCGCCGCTTCTCCTGCTGGCTTGCCAGAAAGAGCTTCCGATAATCGGCCGGGCCGATACCGTACATGCGGCGAAAGATCCGACTCAGCGACTCGCCCTTCTCGTAGCCGCAGGACTCCGCGATGCTCGCGACTGAGAGATGCGTGCTCTCGAGCAGGTACTTGGCCCGAGTCATGCGACAGGTCTGGATGTACTTCTGCAGCGTCATGCCCGTCTTGCTGCGGAACAGGCTGCTGAGGTAGCTGCGGTTGAGGCCCATCGTCGCGGCGATGTCCGCCGTGCTCATGTGTTCGTGCAGGTGATGGCGCACATACGTCATGGCATCTGCAGCGTACGAATTGCCGCTCTCTATCGACCGGTGGTCCTGACGCTCTTCACTGAGGATGGCGATGAAGCGGTAGAGTGTGCTCATGCGATAGTAATGGTCCGTCAAAGTCAGCTGGCGGTGCTCCAGCATGTCGTGGAGGCAGCGGATGAGCCGCTCCCCCTGATGGCACGAGAAGATGGGGTTCGCCTGATTGAGCCCGATGTCATGCATGAGATGCTTCATCTCCTCACCAGCTGCACCGACCCAGATGTACCTCCAGGGCTCATCACCATCCGTCTCATAGCGCGTCTCGTAGTCAGGCGCGATGAAGAAGCCCTGCCCCGCCTGCAGGTGGTATGCCATGCCGTTGACAAAGAATCTGCCGCATCCCTTCGTGACGTAGTGTAGCACATAATACGGCCGCACCTTGGGGCCGCAGCGCCCGCCCGGCAGCATCTCCTCTTCGCCGATGGTCGTCAGGTAGAGACGGGCCTCGTGTTCCGTCGGCATCTCCGTGAATTTTATCTTGTCCATTTCCTATCATCTCTAACGTACTTACATTCGATACTTTCTTCTTATTCTCTCAAACTTCGCAGTTGCTAATCCGCTGATTTATTCTTAGCGGCAGTCTGCAAAATAAAAATAGCATAAGCTCATTCCGTTTTGTATAATGAAAGTAACCCAAATCCACAACACAAACGGAGGGCTTATGCTATGAATATTGTACCACATCATCATCACTCCTGTGAAGTCACTTCTTCCAAGATCCACCAATTCTTTGCCGAGTTCCACATTGGCCAGATCCTGCGGAGCTGCAATGCCTATAAGCTGCGCGGTTTTGCCGTCATGGCCATCTTCCTCGTCGCATTCGAGACGGTGTTCCAGTGTCGCTCCTTCTACCAGAGAAAGAAGGATACACCGAAGTCCATCCCGTTCGAGAGGGACACGTTCTACCGTTTCCTGAATTCCTGCGCCATTCATTGGCGCAAGTTCACGCTGCTTTTAAGCACGGCCATCATCCAGAAGGCCATCGCGCCGCTGACAAGCGCGGAACGCAGGAACGTCCTCATCATCGACGACTCTCTGTTCAGCCGCAGCCGCTCCAAGAAGGTAGAGCTGCTGGCCCGCGTTTACGACCACGTCAGCGGCACGTACGTAAAGGGGTTCCGCATGCTCACGCTCGGCTGGAGCGACGGGAATACCTTCCTGCCGCTCAGCCACTGCCTGCTATCCTCTGCGTCGAAGCAACAGCAACTGCGGGGTGCATCGGAAGACGTCGACCCGCGCAGCAATGGCGGCAAGCAGCGCAAGCTGGCACAGAGCAAGGCTCCTGAGGTAGTACTGACCTTGTTGCAGGAAGCGCGTAAAGCAGGTGTCCCTGCCCAGCACGTCCTGTTCGACTCGTGGTTCTGCTCGCCGGCATCGCTGCACCAGATCCACGAGCTCGGCTACGACGTCATCGCGCGTGTCAAGAAAAGCGAGAAGATGCACTTCCGCTTCCAAGACCGCATGCAGGACGTCAAGACCATCCACCGGAGCCAGAGGAAGCGCCGCGGGCGCTCCGCTTACCTGCTCTCCGTAGAGGCTGAAGCTGTCAAGAATGGCAAGCGCTGGAACATCGAGGTCTTCTTCAAGATGTGCAAGTCCTATCTGAAGTTGGGCAAAGAGACGAGATCCATCTCCTACGACGCTCTGACCGCTCACACGTCCATTGTCTTCGCGCGCTATATGATGCTCGCTTTAGAGCAACGGCGCAACACAGATGAGCAGAGTCTTGGCGAGCTCTTTTACCTGGCGATAGATGAGCTGGAAGACTTGTGTTATCTGGATGCTTTGGCCGCATTGCTAAGCCTGCTGATGGACTGCGCTCAAGAAGCAGAGATTCTTGACGAAGAGCAGATTAACCAGCTGCTCGATCTGTTCGTGGCAAAACTGCCGGATTTATGGGGAAAGTGCCTGAAACAGTGTGCATGATGTGATGACGACGGATGTCTGAAAACCCGATGAATCCTTGTCTCATAAGGGTTTCAGGTGTGCGAAGTTTGAGTTACTCAAACTTCGCAGTTGCTAAATCGCTGAGTTATTCGAGGCATCATCAGTTTGTGTGGAGAAATTCCCAGCCTGCTAAGCAGCTTCATAATCCCATGGTAACCTTACATCAATGTCGGAGCAGCGGAGCATAATCATATCAATCATGTTGTCTATATTACGAAATCCGTAGGCCATGTAAACGGATAGCTTGATTTTCCGATTGGTCGCCTCCAGTACGGCGTTGGACAGATGATGCTCCATTGTTGCCAGTATGGCATCGTAGTGACGGCGTATTTTCCGTTGGAGCTCGACAAACACATTGATGCGACAGTGCTGAGCCCATTTAATCCATCCGTCCAGTTCTTTCTTGGCGATAGCGACATTCTCGCACTGGAAAACAAGACGGAGTTTCTCTTTTAGCAGATAGGCACGATACAGCCGCTTGTCAGCCTTGGCAATGAATTCAAGCTGAGCTTGCTGTTTCTTGGTGAGATGCTCCGGAGCCTTTCCCAGAGCAAACCGAGAGCCTTTCAAGTCTTTGGCTGTGGTATCTTTCTTGGGACGACCGCGTTTCTTCGGAGTCTTATCCGCTGGATTCCTCAAGGCATCACGCCATGCTAAACGACGCACCTCGTCAAGGGCTTCAGTAGCCCACTGTACAACGTGAAACGGGTCAATGCATCGCTTGGCTACCAGACAAAAATCGTTGATGCATGCCTGAATCCATTTGGCACCATCACCAGATACAAGCTGTATATTGGCCAGTTGCTCTTTGCTCAGCAGCTTAAAGAACTTGGTGAAAATGGTCTTGCCATGTCCTTCATGAGCCCAGATAACCTTACCTGTGTCATGATTGATGACCACCGTTATGTACTTGTGTCCCTTCTTGTAGCTGGTTTCGTCAACGCCTATGCGGACAAGTCCCACGAAGTGTGCGGCTGGATTTGCATCAAGTTCAGCCCGCATCCTGCTAATGATAGGGCCGATGGTATTCCAAGAAATCCTGAGCAAAGAGGCAACAGCGGTTTTCGTGCAGGACAAGGAGAGCCAAGTGGCCAGCTCCTCAAATTCCTTTGTAAAACGGGACTTATGCCTTGCCCAAGGAACAGATACCGTAACGACCCCATGTTTGGGGCACATGACACGATGTATATCTGCTACAATATAGACTTTGTGGGTATTCCAGTCGCAAGCCCGCCAAGAACGGGTGCCACCGCGGCCATTGTCATAGTGGACAGATTTTCTGCCACATATGCCGCAACGGCATTGTTCGTCTTTGGTAGGATGTGCCTTGATGACAATTGTTCCATCTAGCAAAATTTTCATGTCATCTATAGCGGTATGCTTGACATTTAGGATTGATTTGAGTATCTTTTTGGTGAGCATACATTTCCCCCCGTACGGTGTGTTTTTTAGCCGAAAATATCGTACAGGAAAATGTATGCTTTTTCAATGGTCATAAGGGATGGGAAGAGTTAGTTCCCCACACATTCTGATGGAGTGCCAAATTATATAAATCATTTCATTTATCTGTATTATAGCAATGAGAAATGCATGGTGACGTTGCAAAAGCAACATCGCCATGTCAAAAACAATACAATGACGAAAAAATCAGCAACATCGATACGCAAAAAGAGCTGCCGTATGGCAGCTCTCTGCAGGTGTATGGTGTATATGGATTTGAGAGAATACTAGGAAATGTCGTGGTGGCTATCAGCCGATCATCGTCTTGATGTCGTCCTCGACCGTCGTGATGCCGCCGATGCCGAAGTTCTCGACGAGAACCTTGGCGACATTCGGGGAGAGGAAAGCCGGCAGCGTCGGTCCGAGGTGGATGTTCTTGACGCCGAGGTGCAGCAGGGCCAGCAGGACGATGACGGCCTTCTGCTCGTACCAAGCGATGTTGAAGACGAGCGGCAGCTTGTTGATATCATCGAGGCCGAAGACTTCCTTGAGCTTGAGCGCGATGAGGGCGAGACTGTAAGAGTCATTGCACTGGCCGGCATCGAGGACGCGCGAGATGCCGCCGATGTCGCCGAGGTCCATCTTGATGTACTTGTACTTCGCGCAGCCAGCCGTCAGGATGACCGTATCCTTCGGCAGAGCCTTGGCGAACTCTGCGTAGTACTCGCGGCTCTTCATGCGGCCATCGCAGCCAGCCATGACGACGAACTTCTTGATGGCACCGCTCTTGACGGCCTCGACAACCTTGTCGGCCACAGCGAAGACCTGCTCGTGTGCGAAACCGCCGACAATCTGGCCCTTCTCGAGCTCCTTCGGAGCCTGGCACTTCTTGGCCATCTCGATGACAGCGCTGAAGTCCTTCGTGCCATCATCCTTTGCCTCGATGTGCGGGCAGCCCGGGAATCCGACAGCGCCCGTCGTGAATACGCGAGCCTTGTAGGAATCCTTCGGCGGCACGAGGCAGTTCGTCGTCAGGACGACAGGGCCGTTGAACGCTTCGAACTCTTCCTTCTGCTTCCACCAAGCATTGCCGTAGTTGCCGACGAAGTGCTTGTAGTGCTTGAACTTCGGATAGTAGTGAGCCGGCAGCATCTCGCCGTGCGTGTAGACGTCGACGCCCGTGCCTTCTGTCTGCTCGAGCAGCATCTCGAGGTCGCGCAGATCGTGGCCCGAGATCAGGATGCCCGGGTTCTGGCGCACGCCGAGGTCAACCTTCGTGACTTCCGGATTGCCGTAAGCCTGCGTGTTCGCCGTGTCGAGCAGAGCCATGCCGTCGACGCCGAACTTGCCCGTCTCGAGTGCGAGAGCCGTCAGCTGCTCAGCCGTCTGGGCGTCATCGAGCAGACGCGAAAGGGCCGACTGGATGAACGCATCGATGGCCTCGTTCTCCTGATTGAGGACATTGGCGTGCTCGACATAGGCTGCGAGGCCCTTGAGTCCGTACGTCGTGAGCTCGCGCAGGCTGCGGATATCCTCATTTTCCGTGGCGAGAACGCCAACCTTCTTAGCCTTCTCGTCAAAGCCGTCGCGGCCGTCATTGTAGAGCGCTGCTTCCGGCAGGTTCTCGCGGCTTGCGAGCTTTGCCAGGCACTCCGATTTGACCTTCAGCGTCGTCTCGATGGCCTTGATGATGGCCTCGCGGTCAAAGTTCGCATTCGTGATCGTGATGAAGAGGTTCTCCGTCACGAGGTGGTTGACCTCGCGCGAGACCTGCTTGCCCTCAGCGCGCAGGCGCGTCGTGACAGCGGAGAGGCCTTTCGTCACGTAGATGAGCAGGTCCTGCATCGCTGCGACTTCCGGCTTCTTGCCGCAGACGCCTACCTGCGTGCAGCCCTTGCAGCCAGCCGTTTCCTGACACTGAAAGCAAAACATCTTATTTTCCATGATCAACTCTCCTTATATCAAACACACATTGGTTTCTCGTTTCATTGACCTTATCATAGCAGAAGTCCTGCACCCTTTTCTGTAACGATTGTTACAATACAAAAATCCCATCCCGCTTGTGAGCAGGATGGGATATCGATGACAGGATGGTGCGATTGGTGAGAGTCGAACTCACGACCTGCCGCTTAGGAGGCGGACGCTCTATCCAACTGAGCTACAACCGCACAGTACCTTTATTGTAGCAGAGGTGCTGGAATTATGCAAGACATGCCGCCTCAGTCGCCGCCGCCCTGCTCGACCTTGTGGATGTCCTCCTTCGAGGCGTTCGCGAGGTCGGCGTACTGGAAGGCCTGATTGCTCGGCAGGTCGAGGATGAAGCGGTCCGTCTTGTTGAGCGTCGCCGTGCCGCGCACCATGTCGATATCGAAGACGTGGCCGCCCAAGGTACGCGCCGCATTGATGAAGTGGAAGTGCCAGCCCGGCGTGTTGACGCCGTCCATGAACGGCGGGAAGTAGAAGCAGACGAGCGAGCCCTCGATGTTCTCGAAGGCAAAGCGGCGCTCATCCGTCTCGAGCACTTTGGCAAACGGCTTGTAGGGCTCGTGCTGATAGAGCTCCGTGCGCGCCGCCACGCGGTTGAAATAGCCGTCGATGCGCACGACGTACATGCTGTTCGGGCCGAGCAGCTCGATGCTGTCATCGAGCGCCTCGCGCAGGGCCTCGGCCGTCGCCATCGCACCGAACTTGATCGTATGACCTTCCTCGAGGTAGGCGATACTCGCAAAAGGCGTCGTGTCGAGCGGCTGCGCCTCGAGGACCGAGCCGTCCGCGAGGATGCGGTAGCAGTGACCGTCGATGACGATGAGCTCGCCCGCAACGGCGTGGAACGTGCCGATGCCCGTGTCACCGTGCTTCAGCAGGTCTTCGATGTAGAGGCAGCCGTAGTAGTTGCCGAGGATCAGCGATTGCAGTGTCGAGATCTGGTAGACGGGCTCGCGCTTTTCCTTGATGCCGCTGACATCGCGCGGGCGCAGAGAATGTTGTGTCATAAAGATTCCTCACAATACAGAAGTCCAATCAAATGGCAGGATTGAATATAATTTTTTTTGATTCAGTAAAATTGTTTACAATTCGTTTTCATTATAGCACAACCTGGCACAGACATGCTATGCGTCGCGTCCACAGGATAAAGATTCCATCAAAAAAGGCTCACAGTCGCCTGTGAGCCGCAAAGGTCCCAATGATCAGCCCTTAATGGCACCGAGGACATCCTCTGCCGTCAGGTTATTCTGTTCCATGTACTCGACAAGCACCTTGTAGTCCTGCTGCGCTTTCTTTGCCTTTACTTCTTCAAGCTGAGCCTTCAGGCCTTTGAGCTCTTCCTGCTTCTTCGCAATCTTTTCCTGCAGGGTTGCAATCTTTTCCTCATAATTTGCTTTTCTTGCCATAATAGAAGCTCTCCTTCCGAAAAATAAGTGAAAATTCCTTTTCTTATTATACGTCAAAGATATGCATTTTCTCAAGAAAAAATTTTATTCCTTTTTCCGCTTCCAGATATTCTGCTTGATGTCGGGAATATCTTCGTTTTTGACTTCATTCCATTTCTGCGCCTGCCGCAGGCAGAACCAGGCTCCACCGAAGCCGATGAGCAGCAGGATTGCCCCTGCGATGAAATTTCCCTTCGTCAGCAGATAGAAGCCGCCGAAAGCCAGGAAGCCAAAGAAAATCGTATTCCACGACTGGATCATGACATTGAACCACTTCGTGATTCCCCGCATATGAACCCCTCCTATTCCACGAAAAAATCTCTTTATATTATAGCGGATTTCCTTTATTCCTGCACGTAAATCTGCAACGGAATCTCGATAGAATCGCCTTGAGACGATTGCCAAGAAAGCGCTTCCTGCTGTAAAATAAATGAAAGATACATCATCGGATTCGATACAATGGAGGAATCATTACCATGAAGAAAATAAAGCGTTCTTATCTCGCTCTGGCCATCGGACTTGCCCTGGCATTCACAGCGCCGCAGGCAGCATCTGCTGCTGGCGCCGCCTGCGGGACGGTCACGGGCGCAGTCTACACGCACGGCTCTGAGCGCGGCATGAAGATTGCATCCTCTCCTGATGCATCGGCCGGTGGCGTCAGCTGGGACCTCGCAGCCCCCAAGAACAAGTTCCACGACAAGCAGGCCGATATCTGGCTGATTGGCAAGGATTTCAACTACGATGCGCTCAGCGCGCAGGAAATCGATGACTGGTACCGCTTCGGCAAGATTCCCAAGGATGCGCCGGTCTATCACACAGAGACGAATAAGAATACCGGCAAGTACGAGTTCGGAGGCATCCCCGAGGGCCAGTACTTCCTCGTCATCCTCGACAGCTACGGCCGTGACGCCGCTCAGAACCTCACGGAGCTCGACGACAAGCAGCAGCTCCAGAAGAAGCTGCCCAACTGGGATGCCTTCGAGCTCTTCAACGTCGGACCGCGCAGCTGCCTCGTGCAGATGGTCACCGTCAAGCGCGGCGAGACCGTCAACATCAAGCCCGGCACCATCGGCTAAAATTTCCCAGCGATTGTATACATTCTTGCTATGTTTTCCACGATTGATATGGTATAATAGCCCTGTGCTCTTCAAAGCGCAATGATCTAGAACAGAACAATCGTGGAGGAATACGAATACATTGAAGAAAAGATCGTTTCGTTTCTTTGCATCTTTCATCTCCATCCCATTCCTCGTTTGCGGCCTCAGCCTGCAGTTCACAGTATCAAGTGTGCAGGCGAGGCCGCTCCTGCGCGTGGGGATACACCATGTCGGCACGGACATCACACAGGATGCGGCCGGCAATTTCTACGGCATGGAGACGGACTTCATGCAGGCGCTCGGCAGCTATGCAGGGCGCGAGGTCGTCTTCGTGCCGGGCACCTGGGAGGAGTGCCGATTCCGCCTGGAGCGCGGCAAGATTGATGTCATCTCCGGCATCGTCAAGACGCCGCAGCGCGAGCAGACCATGCGCTTCTCGCGCCTGATGATGGGACGCGCCAATGACAGCAGAGACGTCCATGGCACGCTGCTGCCGCACCGCGTCAACCAGCTCTATTTCGCCGTGCGGCGGGATGATGAGGCGCTGATGCAGGAACTCGACCTCGCGGCCGACCAGCTCATCGGCAACCGGCCGTACTTCGTCAGCCATCTCTACCAGCTCTACTACGGCCAGCGCGGCTCCGCAGAGCTCCGGCTGACCGAGAGGGAACAGCGCTTCCTCAAGAGCCATCCCGTCATCTCAGCCGTCGTCGTCGCGCGCGAAGCTCCCTTCGCCTACGTCGACAAAGAGGGCAATCTGCAGGGCACGATGAAGAAGCTCGCCGACCGGCTCGAGAGGGATCTCGGCATCAAGCTCGCGCTCGTCATCGAGCAGGATTATGCAGCCGCACAAGAAGACCTCGACAAGGGCCGCGCTCAGATCCTTCTCAATGCCGACTGGGATGTCGGCTGGGCAGCCGCCCACAACATGGACCTCTCTGCCGTCTACCTGACGTCCTACTACACGACCGTCACGCGGCGCGCCGAAGAGCCCGCGCATCGCCTGCCTATCAAAGCGCCTGACGGACCGCGTCCTCTTAGAGCGCTATGAGAAGAGCCAGATCCGGCACTACGCCACGGCTGAGGAATGCCTGCGCGCCGTCAGCAAGGGCCAGGCGGACATCGCCTTCCTGCGGCAGGAATCCGCGCAGTACAACATCTGGCAGGGGGATTTCCCAGAGCTCATCACGGACGGCATCGTCACCTCCTCGCAGGACATCGCCATCGGCATATCCGATCAGATGGAGCCAGAACTGCTGACCATCCTCGACAAGGAGATCCGCTTCATCGGGCCAACCGGCATTTTCGACTATGCATCTTTCTACGATCAGGGCCTCGACAAGCGCCGGAGCATCCAGTCTCTCTTCTACGCTTACCCGCAGTACTTCATCACAGGCCTGCTGCTCCTGTTCTTCGTCCTGCTGCTGCTGACCTGGCGCCAGTCCCGGATGCGCCGCAATCACCTGGAGCAGATGCAGCACATCATTGACACGGACCGCTACACGGGACTGTACAACCGAAGCTGGTTCAAGTACGAAGCCAGCAAATACCTCAAAGGACACGAAGCTCAGGGCCGTTTTGCCATCGTCGAGATTGGCATCAGCCGCCGCGACATCCTCGTCGAGACGTACGGGCAAGATGTCATCGTGGAACTGTTGCGCCGCATGGAGGCGACGCTTCAGAAGACAGAATGGGCTAAGCTGCCTGCCGTGCACACGAGCACCGGCAGAGTCTTCTTCCTGCTTCACATGGACGCGTTCGACGACAGGACGCAGCTCACGACAGCCCTCACACACCTGATGCATCTGAATGAATACATCAGCATCGGCCATCTGGTCGTACACATCGCGTTCCACATCGGCATCTGCCCGCTCACACCGGGCCTCTCTGTCGCCGACGCCATGAACCACGCCAACCTCGCCCTGCACGAAGCGAATCCCATCTGCTTCTACAACGCGGAAATGCAGCAGAAAGCCGAGTTCCAGAGCCGCCTGAGAGCTTGCAGCAGGGCGCTCTTTCCCGCAAGGAGTTCGAGGTCTGGTACCAGCCGAAATACGACCTCGCGACGAGAAAGTGCATCGGCGCCGAGGCGCTCGTGCGCTGGCGCAGCCGCGAGCTCGGCTTCCTGATGCCGGGCCAGTTCATCCCGCGCTTCGAGAGCAACGGCTTCATCACACAGCTCGACTTCTATATGCTGACCCACGTCATGGAGACGGTGAAAGAGCGCCGCACCACCGGCCTGCCCATCGTGCCCGTATCCGTCAACCAGTCGCGCCTGCACATGCAGGAGAAGAATTACCTCGCCTACATGCAGCGCCTCAAGACGTACTACGGCGCAGAGGACATCGAGCTCGAACTCACCGAGACAGCCTTTGACTTCGACACGCCGGAGATGCGCCAACATGCGCTCCACGTCATGCACGAGCTGCACGAGATGGGCTTCCACCTGTCCATCGACGACTTCGGCAGCGGCTACTCCGATCTCACGATCCTCAATGCCATCCCTCTCGACGTCATGAAGATTGACCGTTCGCTGCTGCTCGCCTCGAGAGGAGCCAAGCGCATGCAGGCCGTTCTCGCGCGCATAATCGACCTCGGCCATGCACTCGGCATGACCGTCATCTGCGAGGGCATCGAGGAACACGAGCAGGAAGAAATACTGCGCAGTTACGGCTGCGATCACGGCCAGGGCTACCTCTACGGCAAGCCCATGCCCGAGGCAGAATTCAGCAGCTTCTTGGAGCAGCACATCTGAAGCGCGCAGCAGACTGCACAAAAAAAGACCTGAGACAGCGATGTCCCAGGTCTTTTTATTCGCTTGTATCCAACAGAGATCGATTCAGTCTTCTGCGGCCCCCGCTGCCTGCCGCATGGCACAGCTATTCTCCTCGGCATCCTTCTCCGGGTCAAATGCCTTGATGGCCTTGGCCTGCTGCATCTTGTCCTGGCAGAGGACGAGCTCGACGCGGCTGCCGAGCAGGCGCTTGGCCTGACGGAAGGCCAGGCGGAAATCCCTGCTCCACGACAGCATGACGTAAGAAGAAGCGAGGTCACTGTGCGCCGCATTGACGAGCTCACCGACCGATGGGCAGTTGCTCTCGCCTCCGCTGACGATGATGTGGACGCCAGCCTCCTGCAGCTCGCGCGCCTGCACCTTGTTCTCGGCGACAGCGAGCAGGGCGACGCGCATCAGGGCGCCGTGCGCATTGAGCACGTGCACTTCGCTCATGTTCGTGATGTGGAGGTTCTTGATGGGGCCCCAGCCGATGGCCTGCTCCACCACCTTGCCGACGTGGTCCGTGTGCAGGTGGACCTCGATGCCCTTCTCGTGGCGCTCGACGAGCGCAAAGCTCGAGTATTCGCGCAGGTGACGCTCAAACTCCGGCACGTCGACGCGCGTGTTGCAGACCGTGAAGCGCACGCAGTACGGGCGCACGAGATCCTGACGCGGATCAGGCAGGCCCGGTTGCCCGGCCTCAAGGCCGAGCGAGAGGCTGATGGTCGGCGAGACGAAATTGCCGTCGAGTCCCTTGAGGCAGCCCGTCAGGAATGTAAACATGATGCGCGCACCGGCATCCTCCTGTCCGATCTGTGTCAAGGCCTGTTTGCCCGCCTCGATGGCCGCCTGCAGGATCTCCGAGATCGGCAGGTTGGCGCGCACAGCGTGGTAAGCGCCCTTGGCCACGGCCTTGGCCACCGTGATGATCGGCTGCTCCGGCTGCTCCGGCACCGCGCGCTGCGCGTAGAGGATGCCGTACTGGAACGCCTTGCCGAACTCCGACGACGTCGCATTGTACTTGCCCGAGAGCCCCTTGCCGAGCCCGCGAAACATCTGCGCGAGCACGACGCCCGCGCTGCCGCGCGCGCCAAAGACAGCAGCCGTCGCGATACGGCGGGCCAGCCCGCCGATGCTGTCGTCCTTCGTATGCGAGAGCGGCATGACGGCCGCCCCCATCGTGCGCAGGATGTGCGTGCCCGGCATGTGCCCGGCGCCCTTGAGCGCATTGATCTCCTCATACTCCAGCAGGAACTCGCTGTACGCACCCGATACCATGCGCTTGAAGTCACTGCCCGTGATTACCTCTCTATTTCCTGTCATGTTCATCACACCCGTTTCTTTTTGCTGCCTTGGCCTCGCCAAAACAGGAATGCTACTTTCTATTATAATTCGCGGCGAGAAAGAAAACACCTCTATTTTCACGAAAATATCCGATATCTTTCAAAAAAAGACGGAAAACTCACCTGCCGAAAGAAAAAATCACCGAAAGCGAAAATTTCTCTTGCCATCAGAGCGAAAAACAGCTATCATAGATATATGTGTCAAAATCACATAATTCACGTGAAATGAATCCATCCAGCATCAACCCATTGCATGGATTTCACTGAAGGAACACATACCTCGGAGGTGAAAATCAAATGGCAGTACCAAAGCGCAAGACTTCCAAGGCCCGCCGCGACCAGCGCCGCGCCAACTGGAAGCTCACGGCTCCCGGCTACGTTGCCTGCCCGCAGTGCCACGAGCCGAAGATGCCGCATCACGTTTGCCCGGAATGCGGTTACTACGATGGCAAGGAAGTCGTCAAGGCAGCAGAATAAGGCAGCAAAAAGAACCAGATCATCCCTACGGACGGTCTGGTTCTTTTTATACCCTGATGCGGGCAACGAAAAAGCCCTTGCAGACTGCAAGGGCTGATTTGCAAATGGCAGAGAGGGTGGGATTCGAACCCACGGTGGCTATTAACCACACTTGATTTCGAGTCAAGCACCTTCGACCACTCGGACACCTCTCCGTGTTCCTCTACGTTCGTTGAAGAACATAAAGTATGATATCACACATTCCCGCAAATGTAAAGCACTTTTTTCAAATGGCAGTCGCTCTCAACTCTTTTCTGGAATCATCCATAAAGAATAATGATTACTCGTTGACAAAACACTAAATAACAGGTAGAATAATCTTACGAATATTTATTATCCATTACTGTACCCTAAAAACAGTTTGACGGGACAGGAATAGAAAGAGATAGGTGATGATATGCTGACTTCTGCTGAATTGACCAGTCGTCTGCGCGAAGCCGGGTTCAAGGTAACGCCGCAGCGCCTTGCCGTCTACAACATGCTTTCCCACACGAAAGCACACCCCAATGCCGATACGATCTACAAAGAACTGCAGCCGCTCTACCCGACGATGAGCCTGGCCACCGTCTACAAAGCGCTCGCCATCCTCTGCGACCTCGGGCTCGCACAGGAACTCAACGTCGGCGAGGAAGCCTTCCGCTACGATGCCGACACGAGCCACCACCCGCATATCCGCTGCACGTGCTGCGGCCGCGTCGACGACGTCCCGGCACTCAACACCGAGGGCGTCTACGAGCAGGTCAAGGACGAGACGGGCTATGTGCTCTCCGACCACCAACTCTACTTCTTCGGCGTCTGCCCGGAATGCCAGGAAAAGAAAGCCCATGCCGTCCACTGACAACCAATACCTCTTCCCTTCATCAAAAAAGCTGACACATGGTGTCAGCTTTTTTGATGCATATATGGAATTTGAAAGAGAAAGCAATTCAGGCCTGCACGGCGCTCTTGCGGCGCTTGAGCTGCAGGAACAGGATGACGACGAACAGCGCAAAGCCTGCGATGTCCGTCAGGAAGCCCGGCTTGATCATCATGAGGCCGCCCGCGATGAGCACGAGGCGCTCTATCGTGCTGCAGTCGTCGGCCAGGTAGCCGATGAGAGCCGACGAGAGCGCGACCATGCCGATGAGGGCCGTCAAGATCGTCAGCAGCAGGTCGAAGGCCGTGCCCTCGATCATCAGCAGTACTGGCGACAGGACGAACATGTACGGGATGATGAAGGCCGCTATGGCAAGCTTCGAGGCGTTGATGCCTGTCCTCAGGGGATTGCCGCCAGAGATGCCTGACCCTGCGAAGGCCGCCAGCGCGACAGGCGGCGTGACGTCGGCGATGATGCCGAAGTAGAAGACGAACATGTGCGCACAGAGCACCGGCACGCCCATCTGCACGAGCGCCGGAGCGGCGATTGTCGAGGTTATGACGTAGTTGGCCGTCGTCGGCACGCCCATGCCGAGGATGATGGCCGTGATCATCGTGAAGAACATCGTCGGCAGCAGCAGGCCGCCCGAGAGGTCCAGGAGTCCAGAGGCCAGCTTGAGTCCGACACCCGTCTTCGTCACGACGCCGATGATGATGCCGGCCGAGGCGCAGGCGACGAGGACCGAGAGCACGTTGCGCGCGCCGCGATCGAGGCCGCGGACGATCTCGATCGGCTTCATGCGCGTCGACTTGCGCAGGGCCGAGCAGAGGATGGACAGCACAATGGCGACGAGCGCTGCGCGCATCGGCGTGTAGCCAGAGACGAGCAGGTAGACGATGACGATGAGCGGCAAGGCCAGATGGCCGCGCTCACGGAGGATCGTGCCGATCTTCGGCAGCTGGCTGCGCGGGATGCCCTTGAGGTTGCCGCGCTTCGCCTCGAAGTGGACGCCGAGCCAGATGCCCGCGAAGTAGAGGAAGGCCGGCACGATGGCCGCCTTGACGATATCGATGTAGGGAACGCCGACGAACTCAGCCATGAGGAAGGCCGCAGCGCCCATGACCGGCGGCATGAGCTGGCCGCCCGTCGAGGCAGCCGCCTCAACGGCTCCGGCGAAATCCTTGTGGTAGCCGAGTTTCTTCATCATCGGGATGGTCAGGGAGCCCGTGCCGACGACGTTGGCGACGGAGCTGCCGGAAACTGTGCCCATGAGGCCGGACGACAGCACGGCGACTTTCGCCGGGCCGCCGCTGGCCCAGCCGGCGATGGCATTGGCAAGGTCGATGAAGAACTTGCCGAGGCCCGTCGACTCCAGGTAAGCGCCGAACAGGATGAACAGGAAGATGAACGTCGACGAGACGCCGAGCGGGATGCCGAAGATGCCCTCTGTCGTGAAGTAGAGGTGGCCGACGAGCTGCTCGATCGTCAGCCCGCGGTGCGCGAGGACGCCCGGCATGTAGGGACCGGCAAAGGCGTAGATCAGGAAGGCCAGCACGACGCAGACCATCGGCAGGCCGACGATGCGGCGCGTCGCCTCGATGACGAGCAGGATGCCCAGCAAACCGACAACGAGGTCAATGCCCGAGACAGTGCCCGAGCGCAGCACGAGATGCTGATACTCCATCACGATGTAGGCAGGCGTCGCAGCGCCGAAAACGGCGAGCAGCACATCGAAGGGATGCACCTTGTAGCGCGACCACGACTTGCGCGTCGGGTACAGGAGGTAGACGAGCGCCAGGCCGAAGCCCAGATGGACGGCCCGCTGCAGTTGCGCGTCGAGCACGCCGAACGTCGCCGTGTAGAGCTGGAAGACGGAGAACGTGATGGCAATGGCGGAGACGATTTTCGCCATGACGCCCTTGTACATCATCGTGTCGGATTCTTTGTCGTATTTCTTTAAGATGTCATCTGCGGATTTTGGATCCAGCTTTTCAGTCATAAAAAACATCCTTTCTGCTTCTCTGCTTCCCTATTCTCGGGAAGGAAAAGTATTCAGCAGCCGAGCAGAGCCCGGTAAAATGGCACAATGGAGAGATCGATGCGCGTGCCGGGCGCATATCGCTCATAGAGGCGGTACTCCCGCCCATCGACTGTCAGCGTGAGCTTCGTGCCCACCCCCGTCCGCAGGGAGAGCGTCCGGAAGTAACGGTCCATGTGATCGAAGATGTAATAATCCCCTTCCTCGCGGAAGTCTCCTTCCTCCGCGAGGAACGGCAGCCCCACGCCGAAGGACTGGTACTTCGTCGAGAGCAAATTGAAGCCATCCTTCTCATCGTTGATCTCGAGATTCTCGAGCACCGGTGTTTTCTGCACCGAATGGATGAAGTGGATGGAAAAGGGCAGTCCCGCCCTCGCCTCGACCATCACCACGCGCTCCCCCTGCGCCCGCACGACGAAGCACGGCGTCAGGAATACGGAGAGCACAGCGATGATTGAGCCGAGCACGGTCAGCCACAGACAGATTGGATAACGACGCATAAAGACCACCAGACAAAATCAAAAAGGCCTCCTCCATCGCACACCGCACATGCATGAGCTGACGAAAGAGGCCTTTCCTTATATTACGCTTTTACTCGATTACTCTTTGAAGAACTTCTCGGCACCGGCATTCATCGGCAGCGACATGCCCTTGAGAGCCGTGTCCTTCGTGATGAGCTTGCCGACGGAATGAGCGGCCTGCAGGCGGTCGAGGTTCGTGAAGATGGCCTTCGCGATGTCGTAGCCCATCTTGTCGTCTACCTTGTCCGTCGCGACAAGCATGGCCATGACGGAGATTGTCGGGACATCCTCGTCGAAGCCAGCGTACGTGCCAGCCGGGATCGTCGTCTTCGTGTAGAACGGATACTTCGCGATCAGGGCATCAGCCTTGTCGGCATCGATTGGCAGCAGGCGGACCTTGTTCTGGGATGCGATATCCTGTACGGACGAGGTCGGATAACCGGCCGTCAGGAAGGCTGCATCGACGTTGCCATCCTTGAGGGCGCTGGCGCCTTCTGCGAAGGACAGGTACTGGACATCGATGTCGTTGTAGGTGATGCCGTAGGCCTCGAGGATCTGGCGGGCATTCGCCTCAGCACCGGATCCGGCTGCACCGACGGCTACGCGCTTGCCCTTGAGTTCCTTGATGCTCTTGATGCCCGACTTGTCGAGCGTGACGAACTGGCACGTCTCCGGATAGAGCGAAGCGATGCCGCGGATGTTGTCGACCTTCTTGTCCTGGAACATCTCCGTTCCATTGACGGCATAGTAGGTGATATCGTTCTGGACGATGGCCAGGTCGACGGAATTGTCCTTGAGCATGTTGATGTTCGCGACCGTCGCACCAGTCGACTGTGCACTCGCATTCATGCCCGGGATTTCCTTGTTGAGGATCTCCGCCATCGCACCGCCGATCGGGTAATACGTGCCGGCCGTGCCGCCCGTCGCGATGTTGAGGAATTTCTTCTGGCTGCTCTCACTGCCACAACCGACCAGGAGCGCTGCTGTCATAACCGCTATGAGTCCCACGGTCAGCATTTTGGTCAAGGAATGAAACTTCACATTGAACGCCTCCCACTTTATGCAAAATAAATCATAATCATGTATAAAATTATAACATGGCACATATACACTGACAAGACGAAATTCATCATTTATCTAAAGATCTGTAATGTATATGTGTATACAAGAAACAAAAAGAGTCTTTCCCTATTGTGGGAAGACTCTTCGTTGAGTCATATCTGTCGTATCGAAGTTCAGCCGATGCGGGCCGTGTGGATGATCTCGTAGCCCTTAGCCTTGATCTTCTCGGAGATCTCATCGACGTTCGGGATGTTGCCGCGCACGACGATCTCGTACTTACCGTAAGGCTGACGGCAGGTCACGAGGCTGTCGATGGACAGGCCGCACTCCGTGAAGATGCCGGCGATATCGTAGACGACGCCGACCTTGTTGTCGACGAGCAGTGTCAGGCGCGTCTTGCCCTCCTGCAGGCCCATGACGTCGACGAACGTCTTGAAGATATCCGTCTCCGTGATGACACCGACGACGGCGCCGACGCTCGAGACGACCGGCAAACCGCCGATCTTGTTGTTGTACATGATGAGCGCCGCTTCCTCGATCGTCGCATCCTCATTGACGGAGATGACCTCCTTGCTCATGATGTCCCTGATCTTGAGCTTGGCGAGCAATGAGCGCGCCTCGTAGCGCGAGAGCGTCGTCGCGGGCGACGGTGCCACGCGCATGATGTCCTTGTCGGACAGGAACCCGACGAGCTTGCCGTTCTCGACGACCGGCAAGCGGCGGAAATGGCCCTTCTTCATGGCGGAGGCCGCCTCATCGACCGGTGTGTCCGGCGTGACGGTCACTGGGTTCTTGGCCATGCGATTTGCTACAAACATTCAGAATCCCCCTCTGCGATTTTCTTGATAAGGATACATTCGCCGCAGAGCTTTGAGTTCCTGCTATGCAGCGAAGGCAAATACAAGGGATAAAGCGTCTCAGCCGCCAAGGTATGCCTTGCGGACATCCTCGCTGGCCGCGAGATCCTGTGCCTTGCCGGAGAGCGTGATGCGCCCCGTCTCGAGGACATAGGCGCGGTTCGCGATGGAGAGCGCCATGTTGGCGTTCTGCTCGACGAGCAGGACCGTCGTGCCGCTCTTGTTGATGTCAACGATGATGTTGAAGATCTCCTTGATGAGCAGCGGCGCGAGGCCCATCGAGGGCTCGTCGAGCAGCAGGAGCTTCGGGCGGCTCATGAGGGCGCGGCCCATGGCGAGCATCTGCTGCTCGCCGCCTGAGAGCGTGCCTGCCGACTGATTCTTGCGCTCCTCGAGGCGCGGGAAGAGCTCAAAGACGTGCTTGAGGTCCTGCTGGATGCCAGCCTTGTCCTTGCGCACGAAAGCGCCGAGGTCGAGGTTCTCCATGACCGTCATCTCCGCGAAGACGCGGCGGCCCTCCGGCACCTGCGAGATGCCCTTCTTGACGATCTCATGGGCGCGGACGCCGGCGATGTTCTGCCCCAAGAAGGTGATGCTGCCCGCCTTCGGCTTCAAGAGGCCCGAGATCGTGCGCAGCGTCGTCGACTTGCCGGCGCCGTTGGCACCGATCAATGTGACGATCTCGCCTTCATTAACTTCGAGGCCGATGCCCTTGAGCGCATGGATGGCGCCGTAGTAGACGTCTATATTATCGATTTTCAGCATGGGTTCTGCCATATACATACCTGCTTTCCATACATCTGATTCTGATCATTCTCCGCCGAGATATGCCCGGATGACCTCCGGATTCTTCTTGATCTCGTCCGGCGTTCCCTGCGCGATGATCTCACCGTATTCCAACACGTAGATGCGCTCGCAGATGCCCATGACGAGGCTCATGTCGTGCTCGATCAGGAGGATCGTCAGGCCGAACTCCTGCCGGATCCAACGGATCATGTCCATGAGTTCCTTAGTCTCCTGCGGGTTCATGCCGGCAGCCGGCTCGTCGAGCAGCAGGAGCTTCGGCTTCGCCGCGAGGGCTCGCGCGATCTCCAAGCGGCGCTGTGCGCCGTACGGCAGATTCTTGGCCACCTCATCCGCCTTGTCATCGAGATGGAAGATCTTCAAGAGGCTGTGCGCCTCTTTCTCGATGGCCTCCTCTTCCTTGAAGTAACGGCCGATGCGGAAGACGGACTCCAAGATGCCGTACTTGACATGGTAGTGGAAGGCAATCTTGACGTTCTCGAGGACCGTGAGCTCCGAAAACAGGCGGATGTTCTGGAATGTGCGCGCGATGCCGCGCTGCGTGACCTGGTAAGGCTTGAGGCCGACGATGCTCTCGCCCTCAAACGTGATCGTGCCCGTCGTCGGCTGATAGACGCCCGTCAGCATGTTGAAGGCCGTCGTCTTGCCGGCGCCGTTCGGGCCGATGAGGCCGACGAGTTCCCCGCGGTCCAGATGGATGTTGAAATCCGTGACGGCCTTGAGGCCGCCGAATACCTCCGAGACATTCTCGGTGCGTAAAAGCTCACTCATGAGGCGTCTCCCCTTTCTTGAAAATGCGGCGGAAAATGCCCATATTCGTGATCTCCATGTAGCCGAAGAGGCCCTGTGGACGGTAGAACATCAAGAGGATCAGCGCGATGGCGTAGATGATCATGCGGAACTCCGGCCAGCTTGCGAGCGCGGCCGAGATGAAGGTGACGACGAAGGCGCCGGCAATCGAGCCCGTGATCGAGCCGAGGCCGCCCATGACGACCATGATCAGGTAGTTGAACGTCTGCATGAAGGTGAAGGACGCCGGGCTGATGAGGTAGAAGCAGTGCGCGAAGAGGCCGCCTGCCACACCGGCAAACGCAGCGCCGATCGTGAAGGCCATGACCTTGTACTTCGTCGTGTTGACGCCCATGGACTCCGCCGCGATCTCATTCTCGCGAATGGCCAGGCAGGCGCGGCCATGATTCGAATTGACAAAGTTCTTGATGAAGAACAGCGTGAACAGCATGATGAAGAAGACCCAGGCAAATGTCGTGTGATGCGGGATGCCCTTGAAGCCGGCTGCACCGCCGACGTACTGGATGTTCATGATGACGATGCGGATGATCTCGCCGAGGCCCAGCGTCGCAATGGCCAGATAGTCGCCGCGCAGGCGCAGCGTCGGGATGCCGACGAGGAAGCCCAAAAAGCCGGCCGCGATGCCGCCCGCAATCAGCGCGACGGCGAACGGCATGTGGAAGTTGGCCGTCAGCACGACGCCGACATAGGCGCCGACTGCCATGAACCCGGCATGGCCGAGCGAGAACTGGCCCGTGTAGCCATTGATGAGGTTGAGGCTCGCGGCCAGGATGATGTTAATGCCGATGATCAGGAGGTTGAGCTGCCAGAAGGAACTCAGGACGCGCTCCGTGATCAGGACCTGCAGGACTGCAAACACGACGATCGAGAAGGCGAGCATGATGCAGTCATTCTTGCGTAAGTATTTCATATGCTCCCCTCCTTAAACCTTTTCCTTCGTGTTCTTGCCAAAGATACCGGCCGGCCGCACGAGCAGCACGAGGATCAAGATGGCAAAGGCAGCCGCATCGCGGAACGTCGACGAGATGAAGCCCGAGACGAGCGCCTCGACGACGCCGAGGATCAGGCCGCCGACCACAGCGCCCGGCAGGATGCCGATGCCGCCGAGGACGGCTGCGACAAAGGCCTTGAGGCCCGGCATGATGCCCATGAGCGGATCGATCGAGTTGTAGTAGATGCCGACGAGCACACCAGCGACAGCGGCGAGTGCCGAGCCGATGCCGAACGTGATGGAGATGATGCGGTCTGAATTGATGCCCATGAGTTCCGCCGTCTCCGTGTCAAAGGAGGCAGCGCGCATCGCCTTGCCCGTCTTCGTCTTCTGGACGATGTACGTCAGGATGACCATGAGCACGGCCGTGATGCCGAGGATCAGCATCTGCTGGCCGTTGATGACGATGCCGCCGACCATGACGGCCACGTCGCCGAACATCGCCGGGAACGTGCGCGGCGTCGGCGAGACGAAGTACATCGTCGTGTACTCGAGGAAGAACGAGACGCCGATGGCCGTGATGAGCACCGAGATGCGCGGCGCATGGCGCAGCGGCTTGTAGGCGAGACGCTCGACAAGCATGCCCAGGAAACCCGTGACGACGAGCGAGATGAGCAGTGCCGGCACGACAGATAGGTGTGCCTGCGTGATGGCGAAGAAACCGATGTATGCGCCCACCATGTAGATATCGCCATGGGCGAAGTTGATGAGCTTGATGATGCCGTAGATCATCGTATAGCCTAGCGCGATCAGTGCGTAGATACTGCCGAGCGAGATGCCATTGATGAGCTGCTGCAAGACTTGATGCCAGACTTCCATAGAGAGCTCCTTCCATATAGCAAGAGGCCGCATCCCTGCGGCCCCTTCTCTTCTAGCCTATTGTGTACGCTTCTTACTCTTCCGGCATGATCTTCGCGACCATCACGCGATCGCCATCCTTGTTCTGCAGGATGACGGCCTGCTTGATCGGGTTGTGGTTCTTGTCCATCGTGATCGTGCCAGTACCGACCTTGAGATCCTTCGTCTCTTCGAGAGCCTTCTGGATCTTCTCCGGGTCTGCGCTGCCTGCGCGCTTGATGGCATCAGCAAGCATCTTGCCGGCATCATAGCCGAGAGCTGCGAAGACATTCGGCATATGGCCGTACTTCTTCTGGAATGCTTCGACGAACGGCTTTACCGATTCGTCCTTGTCGGAGTAATGCGTGCTGAAGTACGTGTTGTTGAGCGCTTCTGCACCGGCGATATCCGTGACCTTCGAGTCATCCCAGCCGTCCGTGCCGAGGATTGGGGCCGTGATGCCGAGCTCGCGGGCCTGCTTGACGATCTTGCCGACTTCTTCATAGTAAGCCGGGACGAAGATGACATCGGCGTTAGCCGTCTTGAGCTTCGTCAGCGTTGCCTTGAAGTCCTGGTCCTTGGCGAGGAAGGCTTCTTCCATGAGGACCTTGCCGCCTGCTGCCTCGAACTTCTCCTTGAAGACCTTGCCGAGGCTCTTCGAGTAATCCGTGCTGTTATCGACGTAGATGACAGCCGTCTTAGCCTTGAGGTTCTCGGAAGCAAACTTCGCCATGACCGTGCCCTGCTGCGGATCGATGAAGCAGCTGCGGAAGATGAACGGCTTGACCTTGCCGTTCTCTACCGTGACGTCCGGGCTCGTGGCATCCGGTGCGATGATGGGGACCTTGTTGTCCGTAGCGACCTGCGACTCAGCGATGACGTTCGCCGTGACAGCCGGGCCGACGAGGACGGATACCTTATCATCCGAGATCAGCTTCGTTGCCGCATTGACGGCCTCTGATGCCTCGGATTTATTGTCAGCCGTGACCAGCGTGATCTTCTTGCCATCAACGCCGCCCGCATCGTTGATCTCATCGATTGCGAGCTTGAGGCCGTCGAGCGTTGCTGAACCGTAGTTGGCAACGTTGCCCGTCATCTCGAAGTTCGCACCGACCTTGATCTCGTTGCTGTCAGCCTGGCTGCCGCAGCCTGCGAGCACGCCGCCCATGAGCATCGTGCCCATGAGGACGCTGGCGAGTTTCAGACCTTTCTTGCCGAAATTCATATGAATTCCTCCCTTTTCTCTCCCTAGCAATGTTTGATTGCGATGAACTTATTATAGTTTACACAGTTACAATAGTCAACACTTTTGTGCAAAGAAAAGGAACAAAAACTTGAATTTTGTTTTTCTAAAGGGGACTTTTCTTCCGTTCACTCAGGTTTTGTACCATTGAGATGGAGTTTCCGGCCAAAACGTTCACACAAGAAACGTATTGTTTACATTCTCTGTGTATACAAAAAGAGCGCAGCCAAAGCTGCGCTCTTCCCGAGTCTTAATCGCGTATGTAAATCGCGATGTCCTGGCGGCCGAAGGCCAGCGCCTCCGCTCTTGTGTCAAAGGCCACATCGATGCGGTGGCCCTGGATAGCACCGCCGACATCTTCGGCCACAGCCTCGCCGTAGCCCGGGATGTAGACATGCGTGCCGAGCGGAATGATGCTCGGATCGACGGCGATGATGCCGTGGCGCACGTGAGTGCCAAGCGCCGTGTAGGCGGAGTTGCCCGGGTCATCGGCACTGTAGGCCGTCGCATTGACGTACATGACCGTGCCGTCGCTCTCATCCGATGACGGCTGGTATTCCTGCCCGCCTGAGAGCACGGAGTACGTGCCATTGCCGCAGACGCCGTCATCATCGAGACCATTCGCCTTCTGGAAAGACTTGATGGCCGCGACAGTCTGATTGCCGCAGATGCCGTCCGCTGCGCCGGTCAACCAGCCCTGCTCGATGAGCAGCGTCTGCACCTGCCGCACGGCAGGGCCGCGGGAGCCCTGCCGGACGAGGATATTTGAAGCCATTGCCTCCGTTGTGCTGAAGAGCAGGAGAAAGGAGGCCAGAAGAAATACTACAACGCATTGATTTCGCAAACACACGCACCTCTCTCAAAAGCATCTGTCAAGCTGGATAATCTATACCACTTATTGTACCACATCGCGAAAGACCCGGTCAAAACAAGACTCACTTGACCAGGCGCAGAGGCGGCGTCCCCTGCGCTCCCCCGCGGCCTTCCCGGATGGCATCCTTGCGGGCGTCCTGCCGCTCATCGTGCTGCAACTGGAAGCCGTGGCGACAGATGTTCAGCAAGATGCCCATCGAGGCCATCGTGACGAGCAGCGAAGAGCCGCCGTAACTGATGAAGGGAAGCGGGACGCCGACGACCGGGAAGGTGCCACTGACCATGAAGAGATTGCCGATGGCCTGCCCGACGACGAGCAGCATGATGCCGATCGTCAAGACCTGGCCGTAGATGTCGCGCGCCCGCGCCGAGATGTAGTAGCAGCAGATTGCCAGCATGAAGAACAGGGCGATGACGAGCAGGACGCCGAGGTAGCCGTGCTCCTGCGCGAAGATCGCGAAGGCGAAGTCGGTGTGGGCCTCCGGCAGGTACTCATACTTACTGACGCCCTCGCCGAGGCCCATGCCCCAGAGGCCGCCCGAGCCGATCGTCGACATCGACTGCACGGCCTGGTAGCCGACGCCTTGCGCATCGCTCCAGGGATCGTACGTCGTCAGCACGCGCTGCAGGCGGTATGGCTGCCAGACGATGAGGCCGATGATGCCCGCGATACCCGTGAAGAACAGCACCTTCACCTGCTTCCAGGGGATGCCGACGAGGAAGGCCATGAGGAAAGGCACGCCGAAGACGATGCAGGCCGTGCCCATGTCCGGCTCGAGCTCGACGAGCGCCGCCATGAAGAAGATGACCCAGTACGGCGGCGCCTTGAGCAGGTCGATCTTCTTCTCGCGCTTCATCATCATCGTCAGGAAGCGCGAGGCGATCAGGATGCCCGTGAGCTTGGCGAACTCCGCCGGCTGCACGCTGAAGCCAGCGAACGAGAGCCAGCGCCGCGCGCCGTTGACGACGGTACCCGCGACCAGCACGAGGACCAGGGCGAGGACCGTGGCGATGAGAAGCCACTTCGTGATGCCCTGCCAACGATGGTAATTGATGCGGCTGCAGACGAAGCAGACGAAGATGCCCAGGACGAGCCAGACGGCATGGCGGATGAGAAAGTAATACGGATTGTTGTAGCTCGTCGTCGCGAGGACGAAGCTCGAGCTGAATACGTTGATGGTCCCCAGCAGGAGCAGGACAGCCATGATGACGATGACTGGTTCTGATTCGTTGCGCCACGGCGTCTTCCGGATCAGCATCGAAATGCCCCCTTCATCCCTTACTCGAAAATGACTTCACAGCGGTTGATCTTCTCACCGAAGCCGCTGAACTTGCGCTCATATTCCGTCATGATGTTGTCCGGGCGGTTCTCGGCGTGCAGGTCGTACGAGACATCCTCGACCTTGAGGCCCGCCTCCGCAAACTGCTCGAGCGAGAAGTCGAAGAGCGGGCGATTGTCCGTCTTGAAGTGGAGCTCGCCCGGCTTCTTGAGCAGGCGGCGGTACTTCTCGAGGAAGCCGACGTGCGTGAGGCGGCGCTTCGCATGGCGCTTCTTCGGCCACGGATCGCAGAAGTTGATGTAGAAGCGGTCGACTTCGCCCTCGCCGAAGATGTCCTCGATGTGGTTGATGTCAAAGACAAGCAGGCGCACATTCTTGAGCTCTTTCTCCGCGATCTTCTTGGCCGCCGAATAGAGCACATCCTGCTGCATCTCGATGCCGATGTAGTTGATGTCCGGGTGGAGCTCAGCCAGCTGGCTGATGAAATCGCCCTTGCCCGTGCCGAGCTCGACATGAAGGGGCGCCTGGCGGCCGAAGATTTCCGCCCACTTGCCCTTCTTCTCCTCGCCGATCTCCTGGTCACGGCTCACGACAAAATCATCGAATTCGTGAATGGCTTCATCCACCCACGGCTTTCTTCTTAAACGCACGATATATCTCCTTTATCCTATTTATCTTATTTCTTCTCGAGGTTGTACTTCTTGAGGTAGCGGTAGAGTGTCACGCGGCTGACATTGAGGAGGTTCGCGAGGCGGCTGACATTACCGCCAGCAGCCTGCCATGCCTTGACGAAGACCTCTTTGTCTTCCTTCCACTTGTTGTCCGGCTTGACATCGCCCATGAGGCTGATGTTCTCCGGTGCAATCGTGCTCTTCGGCGTGTTGAAGAAGGCATATTCAAGCACGCTCTGCAGCTGCTTGATGTTGCCCGGCCAGTCGTAATGCTTGAGAAGCTCATCCGTCTCAGGCAGGATGCGCTTCGGCTTCATCTGATGCTGCTCCGCGAGCTCCGCGACGATGTGATCCGCCAGCTTCGGGATGTCCTCGCGACGGCTGCGCAGAGGCGGTACGCGCACGACGCTCTTCGAGACGATGTCATAGAGCTCCGGCGCGAAGAGGCCACGCTCCGTCAGGCGCTTGAGGTCGCTGTCGCAGGCGGCGATGATGCGCACGTCGATGTCGCGCTCGACCGTCTCGCCGATGCGGTGCGTCTTGCCTTCCTTGAGTGCTTTCGCTAGCGCGACGGCAATCGAGCGCGGCATCTTCTCGATCTCATCGAGAAAGAGCGTGCCGCCCGAGGCGAGTTCCAGGCGGCCCTGGTGGCTCGCATCCGGCCCCATGACGGTGCCGAAGAGCTCCTGCTCCAGGATCTCAGGCGTCGCATCGCCGCAGCGCAGCGTGATGAGCGGGCCCGCCGCGCGCGGGCTCGCCTGATGGATGCCGTGCGCCATGCGCTGCTTGCCCGTGCCAGCCTCACCCTGGATCAGCACGTGATGCTTGTTCTTGGCCACGCGGGCGGCCTTCGCGCGGACGCTCGCAAACGTCGTGCCCTCGCCAACCATCGAGTTGAGGCTGTACTTTGCCGTGTAGCCCGCAGCATGCGCGACGAGCGTCCGCAGGTCCTCGATCGGCATCGAGACGACGACGACCGACTCGACGGCGTGATCGGCATCTCGCTCCAGCGGCACGACCGTCGTGATGTCCTCATACGTCTTCTTCGGCGTGATCCACGTGACTTCTTTATTGTACGAAGGCACGCCGTTGAAGCCCTTGTAGATCGGCGTGTGCTGGTAGTTCATGATGACATCGTTGAGGTTCGACGTGTACTTCTTGTCATCCGGCCGCTTGGCACCGATGCCCTCGAGGCGCGTGTGGCCGAGCCTATTGGCATAGGCGACCTCGCCGCCCGGCATGACGTGGTAGACGGCAAACGGCGTCGCGTCGAGGATTGCCTCCTCGGCCTTGATGCGGACCGATTCCGTGAGATGTGCCTCGAGCGCGTTCTTCATCGTCAAAAGCAGCGCGATGATGGCATCCTGCGGCATCGGCACCTGCTCCATCGAGACGAGCGTGATGATGTACTGGAACTCTCCATTGACCTTGATGGGTGCCGAGCAGGCATCGCCGAGCTGGCATTCCTTGACCCACATCTCCGGGCCGAACATCCAGAACGGCGTCTGATGCGCATAGGCCACGCTGATGCTCGACGTGCCGACATCCTCGACGCCGACGCGCACGCCCTCGATCTCGCCCGGCGTCATCTGGTAGAACGGCAGCGAATAGCTCTTGAGCACGCGGCAGTCCGAATCGATGAGCAGCAGCGACAGATTGTATTCCTGGAAAAATTCACGGATGTCCTCGCTGATGCCGCTGAGGTAATCGATCGCATCCTGATGTTTCGCCTGAAGCGCGGCAAACTCCTCTTTCGGCAGTTTGCGCGACACGTCCATCTTCTCCGTGCCGATGCCGAACTCCCGGCTCTTCTGCCAGGATTCCGCCACCCACGGATGGACATTCGGGTCGAGTATCCCCTCTTCTACGAACTTGCGATAATAGCCCTCGAGCTTCTCCCTGCTGCGATGTTCCCTTATCACGTCAATCCCCCCTAAACATAGAATTTCTCTTATTATGTGATGTACTGCAATGTACCGATTGATGGTTGATATCGATACCTTTACAAGGTTACAATCTTCCACAAAGCAATAAGACTGCACCTTATATTTTAACAATCATCCTTCTCGCCTGCAATTCTTTTTGCAAAAAAGTTTACAAAACGGTATAATATGGCAGAGAATATATGTAAATCACAAAGGCAGGGAATCTCCATGGCAAATCAGTATAAGAAACTGCAGAAGAAGCTCTACGAGAAGAACAAACCCGACGACAAGAAGAAAGAGCCGAAAATCGGCAAGGATTATCCGATCCTGATCCTCATCGGACTGACCATCTTCGTCTGCTTCCTCGGCTGGGGAAATTTTGATAACATGAACCGCGCGATGTACGTCCTGCTGACGGTCTCCCTGATCCTGACGTACGTGCGCCGCCACGCCAAACTCTCCGAGACGAGAGCCATCTACGTCGAGCGCGCCAGCGCCGCGAGCATCGGCCTCGCGATTGCGCTGTTCTTCATCGTCCTCTACTACCAGTTCTTCGGTTGAACCCAAAAAGAAAAAGCTCTGACAATGTCGAGGCCGCTGAAAAAGCTGTGATTCTCTGAGGAAGAATTA
>UMHE01053184.1_pt1 | contig 74954 bp, 67 predicted proteins | sample 1965451 | NCBI WGS metagenome assembly UMHE01 (sample SAMEA4836090, study PRJEB28245) | human gut metagenome | biome: gut microbiome; material: fecal sample | place: Denmark | collected 2008 | reverse complement strand
ATAACCATCATTTCTACTGGCTATACACTTATTATACGAGGATATCTGCAATGAGCAGTGTGGAAAAACGGAATTCGACTACCAGATCGTGGACGAAGATACCGGGAAAACACTTGTCGACTGGGATTAAAGAAAACGAAAAAAGGGCGGAAAAATTTCCGTCCTTTTTTTTTGCGCGTCTGCATGGATATTTCCAGGGATGATATTTCGTTTCCATTTTACTCTATATTGATGCTGACTACTTCCAAGTTTTGCCCGTAACTGTAACCATTACACAGGCTAAGACCATATTCCATGGAAAAGACTATTAGGATGACCTTGGAAAAACAGAGGAAGCAATGAGAGTATCCCAAACAGACACAGGCACACAGATTGCCGCACAGGGATTAAGCGACGGTGCATGGAACGGTACCTTCAATTTTACGATCACCCAGCAGACTACTAACAGCAAGATGTATCCGATTCGTCCGATGCGTTCAGCACAACCGAACAGATAAGATATTCTTTTTGGAATGCAGACAGATATGCCAGGAAAACTCCGTTGCTACAGGAAAACGAAGTCTCCCGGCATATTTTTGCAGAAATTTCCGGTTTTCTTTTGACAAAATCCAATACAACGCAATATATAAAGTAAAAGGGAAGTCCAGGCATGTTGAGCAGTTTCTTAAAAATGCCGGAAGAACCGTACCCTTTAAAACCGATTTTTGGTATACTGTTTACAGAAATTAACGAAAAAAAAATTTCCACAATCATGGAAAAATAAGAGGAGGATTTTACCTATGGCAGAATTAAAGTGCCCGCATTGCGGACAGGCATTTACGGTGGACGACACGGAGTTAAGTTCGATCACCCAGCAGATCCGGGACAAGGAGTTTGAGAAGGATTTAAAGTCCCGCATATCCGAACTGAAAGCGCACTTACAGGAAAAACACAGGCTTGAGATGGAAAACCTGCAGAATCAGCTTGCACTGCAAAAAGAGGAAGCACACGAAAAAGAGATCCGGCAGGAGAAGGAAACACATAAGAAAGAAATCGAGAAATTAAGGGAACAGCTTAAGAAAGAAGAGGAAAAGAACCAGAAACTGCAGGCAAAGCTTGACAGCAGCGAGGACAAAAAGACAATTGCCGTCATGGAAGCTGTCAAGAAAGTTGAAGATGAGAAGAAGGACCTTGAGACCCAGCTGACACAGGAAAAAGACAGGGAGAAAATCCTACTTGAGCAGAAGGACGAGCAGATCGCCTACTACAAAGACCTTAAGACAAAAATGTCAACAAAGATGGTCGGGGAGACACTGGAACAGCACTGCGAGATCCAGTTCAACCAGTTAAGAGCCACGGCATTCCGGAATGCATATTTTGAGAAAGACAACGATGCAAGAACCGGAAGCAAGGGAGACTACATCTACCGGGAAACCGATGCGAATGGCGTGGAGATTATTTCGATCATGTTCGAGATGAAAAACGAGATGGATGAGACAGCCACAAAGCACAAAAACGAGGACTTTTACAAGGAACTGGAAAAAGACCGCCGGGAGAAGAACTGTGAATATGCTGTACTTGTGTCCATGCTGGAAAGCGACAGCGAGTTGTTCAACGCAGGCATCGTGGATGTATCTTACAAATACGATAAGATGTACGTTGTCCGCCCGCAGTGCTTTATCCCAATCATCACACTGTTAAGAAATGCAGCCATGAACGCGCTTTCATACAAGCAGGAGCTGGCTGTAGTCCGCAGCCAGAATATCGACATCTCGAATTTCGAGGAAAACCTGATGAATTTCAAGGACAATTTCGGACGCAACTACGATATCGCCCATACTCATTTTGACAAGGCAATTGATGAGATTGACAAGACGATCGATCATCTGCAGAAAGTCAAGCGGGAACTGCAGGGGTCTGACAACCAGCTTCGGATCGCCAACAATAAGGTGGACGACATCAGCATCAAGAAGCTTACCAAGGACAACCCGACCATGCAGGCAATGTTTGAGGAGATTAAGAAGAGAGAAGAAGAATAGCAGGAATATGAAAGGACATCATGCGTACGTATTGGCATACGAACAATTTGTGGTACCGGGAAGAGGTTGGGCGGTATGCCCCGTTTCCCTCCGTTAACTTTGGAAAGGCTGCGGGTCTGCCGGAGAAATGAGAGAAAGATGGGAGAAAATACAGGAGTTCCAAAGAGAGTGCCCCTTTTTCTCAGAACCTTCCCGAATGGATCTTGAAACCACGGTTAATATCGCTATATATGGTATCCACGCACCCCATAAGGGGTGCGACTTTTTTGTGCATTACTTTTCGCTATCATCCTTGACAACAGCATCTGCACCCTGGACGGTAACCCATCCATGTTTGTAACGGGCTTCTGCTTCTTTCATGCGGATCAGTTCGTTTGTAATGGAAGAACTTAATTTCTTATTGGCTTCTGCTTCGGCCTTTGCTTCAATGAGTCTTGCATCGGCATCCGCCTGTGCTTTGGTTTTCTTAACCTTTGCGTCCGCTTCTGCCTTGTCGATTGCAGTCTGATTCTTGATTGCCTGTGTCTCAGCTTTCTGCTGTGCCTGGATCTTAGAGTTGATTGCCTTCTGGGTTTCCTTGTCCACGCTCGCATTGATCATGGAAACATTCGAAATGGAAATTCCATATGGGTCGAACTTGTCTGCAAGGTATTTTGTTAACGCTGCATTAACATCCGCCCTTTTTTCACCAAGAACATCAGAGACCTTGTAGCGTGCGATGACTTCCTTGGTCCAGCTGATGATGTTTGGTTTTATGAAGCTGTCCCGTACAGTCTTTCCTGACTGTCCTTTGAACTTTGTAAATACTTCGCTGACCTTATCGTGCTGGTAATTGTACGTGTAAGTCAGATCAATCTGGATGGATTTTCCCTCAGATGAGGACGCAGAGAAACTGTCGTTATCCGGTGAATCCCCATTCTTTCCGGAAGTAAGGTAACTCTGTTCGATACCAACCGTATACAGCGTTACCTTAACGGTCGGAGATTTAAAATGCCATCCCTGATCCAATACATCCCCCTCAACACCGCCGTTCATATTGTACTTGACACCAACATATCCGGCGGGAACTTTTGTGATGGACATTGACAGGATGACTAATCCGATGATCACAATTACTGCAACAATGACTGCACCAACGATCCATGAGTTGGTATTATTTTCTTTTTTTTTCGACATCTTCGTTTTCCTTTCTCTCTTCACTTTGAAAAATATTTCTAATTTTTCTGATTACACTACCGCCAATTTTTGAGAACAGTGGCGATAACAGCAGCCATAAAAGAATAGCTGCCAAAATAACCAATATCGTAAATACTGGCATACAGGTATCCTCCTTCCCTGTTTAATTGTTAAAGCGGATAAGATGTCGGACTTCTTATATCGGGTATCTGATCTCCCCCCCTCTTTTGTATGTTTTTGTGCCTGAAAACGAATATTTTCGTCTCATCTGGTATATTGAGCCTTTTTGAAAATCGTCAAAGAAAAATGGGAATTTTTTGTAATTTTTTTTGTTTTTGAAAATTGGAAATAAGCATCGTGCATAATTCGTTGTTGCATATTAAAGATGTAAAGAAAACATAGGATGGGAGGTACAAAAGAATGTCACACATAGGTTGCGGGAACAACATTACACAGCCTACGGGACAGTGTTTTGGTTGCAAATATTGGAAGCCTGCTCGTAAAACATTGTTTCTTAGTACATCAGGTCATTGCACTTTAAGTTACTGTAAGAAAAATAGCATATATAACAAAAAGAGGGGTTAAAATATTCTTCGGTGAATACTATGTACTGTCTGGACAGTTATCAAACGGCCAGTATCTTCGTGCGTACGGGGATAAGAAAACAAACTACCCGGCAAAGAAATGCCGGATCATAAGACACAACGAGGGGCTTGTATTTGTTGCGTAGAAAGTGCGGCTTTGCACAATTCATCTCGTATATTGAATAGATGGAGCGGAGAAAAATATGAACACAAAAGAAATCAAGACAGAATTTAACAATTTCCTGAAAACGGAAGAGGGTAGGAGCTGGCAAAAAGAGAAAGCCGATCAGAATATGTCCGGGGATTTCGGAGATTACCTTTACGATTTTTACCCGGAATATCTTGCATAATCTTTGAAAAAGAAAAGGACGGCTCGCAGAGACCGTCTTTTCTGTGTTATAAGTTTTGTTTATTTTGGCATTTAAAAACCAATGCCCTGCAAAATTAATATATACCTTTTCGGTGCAGAAAGCAAAGGAAAACCGTGTTTCATCTGCAAATATTTTTCAGTTTGCTCATTATTTTTTCCTTTTTTCTTTTGAAACCTTATAAGATAGGTTAAAAGCACGGCTTCTCGGTCGTATCTTTTTTTGTTTCATATTCCTGACGTAAATATTGATGCATCGAAAGGAGAAATGAAATGAGTAAGAAGATTGAATTGGGCAAAGAGTACAGATTTGCGGGATATGACTGGATCGCTGTTTTATGTGATAACAGTAATGGAGTAATTTTGCAATCCCTCGGGATCACATCAGGCCCGTGGCCGGGATACAAAATGGAAGAATATGGCAATAGCCAGTATTACAACAGTGACATCTCAAGTATTAACGACTACGATGAGAAGACCCGGGAACTATATGGAAAAATCAAGGGCGTGGAAAAGAAGTATTCCGCCCGGGAAGAGGGCTTATACTTCCCTGCCGGATATGTTGCTGGCACAAATAAGGTATGGCGGAAGGCACTTGTCACCTTGGCAGAAAGAGCAATGGATTACGTCTGGCTCGGAGTTGTCCGCGGGAAAGCTGCCTTGTATATCAGTCCGTGTGCCGGAGCAAAGGATTATTACCTCAAAAGCTACTGTAACCAGGAGAAATCCTGTGTTATCGCCCCTGCGTTTTACCTTGATTTATCAAAAGTTACCATAAAGGATAACGAAATTCTGATTGGCAACGAAAACACTGCGGAAACCTTGGAAGAATTGAGAAAATTCGGGATTGTCTTAAAGAAAAAGTCTTTTCCGTGGGGACTGACGAAACAGGATGTGGCAGAATTGTACGATATGCTGGATGGAGAGGAAGCATTTCCTCTGGAACTGGAACCTGATTTTGTGGAAAGTTCCGCAATGGGATTTATTACGCCGGAAGCAGCGGAAACTTTGGAATATGATTACCAGACCGGACTCAGGGAGTTTGTCGTAAATATCCTCGATGACATGGAAAATGAGTCAGAGGACGGCACCTATGAGTACAAAGGCATCCGGATCCATCTGAGCAGATAGGAGAAGAAGAAAGAATCCTGGGAGGGAATACGAATGTATTTCCCTGCGGGGTTCTTTTTTTTGAGTGCATACAGAAATCCCCTGGATTTCATTCGGAGCTTTTTTGGGATGTGAAGGATGACGTGGCATTCGATGTTCTGATCCGCGTCATGCAGAAAGAGGTACCAAGTCGAAAACCGGTCGGGTACGGCGAGGAAGGTGTCCGGATGCTCAAAAAATAATGGCCGAAGGATTAATTACTTTTTTTGTTTCATATTGAAGGTGTAAAGCAGACATATTTTGTTGTGGAGGAAAGATATGAGTACAAAGGTATTGTGGTTCAGCCGGCACGATATGACACCGGATCAGAGAGCAGCGCTGGGAGACAGCGAGATCACACAGATCGACAAAACGATCAAGCACGCAAGCGAGCTGGCAGATGAGATCAGCCAGTGTGACGTTCTTGCTGTAGTTGCACCTGTTGAGCTTCAGAAGGAATTCTTGGAGCAGGCGGGGGATAAGCCCGTCATTACGGCGGTGAACGACCGTATTCTGATTCCGACGGAAAATGGGGAGTCGAAAGTCCAGTTCAGCTTTGTAAAGTGGGAACAGGTCAAGAAGATCGATATCGTTAAGGAAGATTTCGATATAGGGAAATACGAGCAGGATAAGGAAGAAAAAGAAAATAGCTTTTTCTCCGAACCGTCCGAAGAAGACCTCGAAGCATTCAGACACGAAGAAGAACAGGGGGATACTTATGAGATGGTGTCCGGCGACCGCCTGGAAGGCCTTGAGGATGAGCATGAGGCGGCCGCCCCGGAGGTAGCGGACCACGAAGCGGGAACAGAAGACCGCGAGACCGATGGGTACGATGCGGGCGATGATTTTGAAGACCGTTAATTTTTAAGATAACTGGCGGACGGAGGGAAGAGAAGAAAGTTTTCAGGGCAACGACCTTTTCTCGGACTTAAAAGTTTTGGGATAAGGCATGTTTCACCATCTGCGAGTGGATGAACGGAGGGAATTGTGATCTGAAATACCACTTAATATGCCATCACCAGAAAATGGGAAAGTGCATCCGTAGTAATTTGTATTTCCCTGCAGACCAGCCACTAGAGCGACTTTGAGGTGATATGCCGGAGACTGCCAGATTTTCATTTGTAGAAGGATTGGGTAAACTTGAAGAAGTAAATGAAGATGAAACGAGAGAGGAAAAGAAAAATTGAAGGAAAAATGTTTGTAAGATAGGGGAAATTCATTTAAAGAGACTTTTTCAGACACGAAAATAAGACCGTCAGAGGCGGTCTGAGTAAAAGTATGAAATTCTAAGTGGGGACAACCTTATCGTACAGAGTACTGCAGTCAGCGGTATACTGCGGGAAATCGTAAAAGAACAGGTTATCCTGCTTTGGGATATGTAAAGTAAACAGGTCGGAAAAAGCTTTATTTCGGAGAGCTTTTTCGATTAGTCCTTTGAGGTATTCCAGGAGGGCAGACTTTTTCTTCCCTTTTTTTACGGTTTCTCCCATGGATTTTACCAGACGGTAAACCGTTGATCTGGCTATTTTTGTTTTTTCGCAGGTATCCTTGACACTTCCGGTTTCCTTGATAGTTCGGAAAATTACGCTGATCTGTCTGGCAGTCTGTCTGATCTTTTCATCGGCACGGGCTTTTCTTGCTTCCTGATTACGGCGGGAAAGTGTCTCCTTCCGATGCTGTTCCTTCGCTTCAGGAGTGTAGGTATTGAGCATATAGGAAAGTTCACCTGCCGCTATATCTAGTGTGCGGCACAGCTCAAAATCTGATTTTACCTGTACAAAGCCTTTATGTAGGAAGATGTATCGCAAGAGGGAATCCACTTGATGCTCACGGAGCGGACAAGAAAAAGATCTGTTCATTTCTTTTACCTTTCTGGTGATATCCTCATCGTTTAATTTCATGAAGCTTAAATTGGTAGCGTAATTGTACAGAATGAGATCCCGGTAGCCTGTAACATTGAAATCTCTCAGTGCAACAAGTTTTTTGATATCGTAATCGCGGTTTTTGTGAAATATCTTCATTTTGCGTTGTTCAACCGCGGAACGGGCTTTAGAAGGTTTCCCATGAGATTTCCAGTTATCAGAGTGCCTAGGTAAACCATTCAGACTTTGGGGCAGAAGGGTACGCAGATCGGAAACGGGATTAGTTTCAGATGGCGCATCCTGAGCTGTCCGCGGTACATCATCCCAGAGTTTGTGGGACATTGCAATCATTTCGTCTGTAATATCACTGTGTACTGTTGGTAGACTGTGGACCGCTGACAGTTCATTGTCTGCCTGGTAACCAAGAAAATCCAGATAGGCAGACAATACCATGGAGCCATCAAGTCCCCAATCTCTGGCATCAGGATCGAATTCTTCTTCGATGTATTCCCGATCAGCCTCAGAGGAAAAGTAAAACTCAACGGTCTGGTTTTCAAAGATTACCGTGTGGTTTGTGATATCTTCAACAGCATCAAAGAAAGAACCGAAAGAGTATATTTTATCTGCCAGATACACGATATCCGGCTGCCCAACCTGTACACTGGGTTTGGAACTTACCCGGCTGCTATATGGCATGCGGACAATGGAAAATAAAGATCCAACGGCTGTATCCGCATGTAAAAGGCGTACAAGTGCCTGATGGATGCGTTCGAAGCGGCGCTTCTCATTCCGGACATTTTGGCGGAATACAAAATATATCTGCGCACCTTTTTTACCAGTCCGAACGATCATGGACGGCGGGAGCATTTTGAAAAACCTGGAAAAACGGGGATGGGAAAAGAGGTATGATGCAGTCGCTTCTCCAGACATCACATATTTCCCGTTTTCATCCACCTGATTGATTTCCGGAAGGTTGTCGATATCAACGACCATGGTGTAGCAGGCCGCAATATTCCTTGAAGTGGTATCAATTTCTTTTCGGTTGTAACACAGGCAGGTATGCGCGTACACATTTGAGGAATGTGCCGTGCGTTCAAAGATCTCTTCGATAGTTGTAAGGGTGCGTTTCCTGACAGGTGTCATTTTTGAAAGCGGGAACATCTTTTGTCTGGAACTTCTGTTTTCATCCCAGAAAAATACCATGTTTGTGTTGTGCATGGCATTATGGTCCATGGAATCCTGCATCGGGAGAAGTCCCTGAATAGCCTTAAGCCAGTAATTTAGTTTTGGAAGATGTCTTTCGAATTCTGCGATTTCGTAATCTGAAAAATAAGTATATTTTTGAGTTTCTGTTTCTTCCGGAAGCATTTTCCGGTGCGTGCGCGAAGATAAGTAATATCGTAATGTTCGGTTTTGCATTTTGATTTCTCCATCGTAAAAATTTGGTTCTCATAGAAAATATTGAGTCATCTGGGAAATCGTCAAAGAAAAATCCTTATTTTCTTTGAAATATTTTTGTCTCATATTGAAGATGTAAATAAATCACTTACTCATCGAAAGGAGAAATGAGAATATGGGAAAAGATGTATATCAGCTGGTAAGACCAAGTATCGGAAAGATTGTTAATTACTGCAACGACTTGCTTCCAGATGAAAAACTGGAAGTGTACGAATTTGGGAAAAACTGTGATCTTGTGCTATACATATATAAGGACGAAGATTACAACCCGGATAAAGACAGAGATTACTGTAATATCGTGACAATCAGCACTGCAAAAGATGGAAAATTTGTAGATGACACGGACGATGTGTATGTTACGGATGGCAGCCTTGTGCGGGAGCTGAAAAGAATTAATGAATACAGGGATTTTGCCACAAAGTAATATGAGAAAGAAAGAGATACAGAGGTTGTGTCTCTTTTTTTTGTTTCATATTTAAGATGTAAATAAAAATCATCATTGAAAGGAGAAAAGAGACTATGAAGGAAATAATCGATTTAGAAAAACTTTATGACATCTTAACTAATAAGCTGACATGGCTGACGGAATATGGGGAAGAGGTATATCTTTTAGCTAGAGAGAATATCCGTAATTCAATTCAAGAGGCAAAGAAAACATTTGATGCGGACAAAGCCTTAATACAGCTGGAAATACTTGAGGAGGAGGAGCCGCTACTGGCCAGCCTTGGATTCGGTAAAATGGTAAATATTTTCCGGAGGGATGCCGTATTGGATATCATGCGCAGATGTGGAGCTGGAAATGAACTGATGAATCAGTTGAAAAAGTTGAAAACAATTTCTGTTTTCAAACGCGAGGAAACCTTTGAGGCACTTCGGAAAGATGTTGTGTTAGACATTGTGAAAGGCGGTGGAACAGATGAAGAGTAAGTCAATTTTTATTGCTGCTGATCTGATCCCGGCGTTGCTGGATGGAAGAAAAAAATGTATGCGACGTATAATGAAGCCTCAGCCTACAGGAGAATATGCAAGGACTTTTTCAGAAATTGCAATGTATCAGCCTGGAGATATCTTGTATGTTCGAGAAACATGGCATAAGTACATCAAACGAGTAGGCAAAGGCGAAAGTTGTCATTTAGCAGAATTTTACGGATACAAAGCAAGTATCGCTAACTCAGAAGATGCGAATGAGCCGTGGAAATCGCCGGCATGTATGCCAAAAGAAGCCGCACGGATCTGGCTTAAGGTCACGAATGTGTATGTGCAGCGTTTGCAGGAAATTACAGAAGATGGATGTATTGCAGAGGGCGTGTATCCATCAAATTGCAGAGGATGTAATGCCACATTTGGATGTGATACATGTCCAGACGAAGGTTACAATGAAATTGATGAATTTTCGGAAATCTGGGATAGCACAGTGAAGAAATCTGATCTTGATCGTTACGGCTGGGATGCAAACCCGTGGGTGTTCGTATACGAATTTGAGCGCTGCGAAAAGCCAAAGGAAGAGTAAGAAAACAAAAAGAATGCAGAGTTTGGGAACACTTTGGCTGCATTCTTTTTTTTGTTGGAAAAATAAGGGTACACTTCTGTAACCTTGAACATGGTTTTATAAAAATACCTTTGAATTTCCACAAGATTGTTATATTTTCTAGTGGATGAATCGATTTTTTTTGGGGGATGCCCGCAGATGCTGACTCTTTTTTTGTGGTATTCATGGGGTGCTAACGTTTGATTTCAAATGCTTCAATATGCGGCAATTTCCATGCAGCATAAGAATAAATAGCAGATAGAACAACGAGCAGGGGAAATAAAACAGTTTCTTTATGCACAATTGCAATATATAGGCCAACTACTGAAACGCATACCACATATACAAAGAATTCACTCTTTATTTGGTTTAAAAAGGCTTCGATTTCCTGCATGGACCGAGCTCGGAAATACGCAGGAAACCGTTTCCGAAAAAATCGGTTGTAATGAATACCAGATAAATCAACAAACAACAAAAAAGAAAAGCCGAATGGCGCACAGAGAGGAATGTCATATAAGAAAGCCACAAGGATGGCACTAATTCCGAGCACAGCAAAAAATGAACGAATTGCATAAAAGCCGAAAAAATAAATCTTTTCGTTAAATTGCTTGACTGTAAAATCTTTTCTCATACATATACTCTCCAAAAATCAATAGCTAATTAGATAAACCTTTCCGTTCTTAAATTTGATTTCGTAATCTTTTAACCGGATACCGTCCAGATCAAAGTTATCGCCTGCTGGTTTACCGTCAATGACAATATCTGCATCCCCGGAAGCAGCAAGCTGGCGTAGCTTTTTCTCTTGAGTTTTTCTTTTTTCTTTTTCTTTCGCAATTTTTGTTTTAAGTTTTTCTCTGTCCTCTGTAATTTTCACATTAAATTGATGAAAATCATTTTGTATTTTACCGCTTCCGATAATTACGATTATTCCACAAATTATGAATATGATACCGATACCTTTTTCCCATTCATCGTATATAAGTTTGTAGGCAAGGTAAAAAAAGATACATGCCGAAAAACAGCCTAATAGTAAAAGCATAGTAATTTTCCTCCTTTAGATTTATTTAGTTAATGTATGCACGACATAGATCAGAAATATCAACAATGTAACACTAGCTACAACTGACCAAATAATTATATGAACACCTTCTTTCTCTAATAGCTGATCAGATAAACCTTTCCGTTTATCACGATGACAATACCAGTACCGGCATCGAAATCAGAGACGAAATTTGCAACCCAAACTAGAATGATTCCACCTACATAAAAAGACAAAACACTGTTTTTCACATCCAAAATCTTTCTAATTTATGCCTTCACAATGGATATTGAGCCATTTGAAAAATCGTCAAAGGATTTCTGGAAAATTTTTGGAATATTTTCAACGTTTCATATTAATAAATGAAAAACAAAACATTAACGAAGGGAGAAAAGCACTATGAAAAAATTAAAGAGTAACACAGAGGACAAGAGTTTAGTACTTGAATCCGGCAAGACCTATAAATTTGCCGGGTATAGCTGGACAGCGTGTGAGGTGAATAATGATCGTCATGTTGCTGTAATCCAGTCCCATGGTGTAACCCATGGTGCATGGCCAGGATTTGTAATGTCTCAATTTGGAAATGGCAATTACTATTCCAAATCCATTGATGGACAGGATATCAGCGGTTATGACAACAAGATGAAAGAACTGTACGTTACCATCAAGGATGCAGAAAATACATCTGCTTCTTATGGCAAGGGTCTGTACCTTATCTCCGAAGAAAAAGCTGGTTTTACGGAATGGGGTCATCCTGGCTCTGGCAACTACTGGCAGGCATTGAAGGCAGCAGCGGAAAACGCCTGTTCGTTCGGGTCTCCCGACAACTATGCGTGGCTTGGTACCGTCTACGGTAGCGGCGGTGCGTGGTATGTCAACTCGAATGGCGGCGTCTCCTACAACGATCAGAGCGACGACTATGTGGTCGCCCCCGTTTTCAACCTCGACTTATCCAAAGTTGAAATTATTGGTGATGAAATTATTAAAAAGGCACAGCCTGCGTCTTCACCATTTGAGAATCGCGTACCGTAGAACATCCAGAAAAATTTTCATCCGAACAGGAAGCATGGAATAAAGTTAAATCACTTGTCCTTGCAGACCAGGATGGAAACGAAATTACGGAGGTTAAATATGACCGGGATGCATGCCAGGTTACAATGATCCATGCAAACAAAACTGTTTGCTGGATTTCCGCAGAAAAGAAGTAATATTTATCATCCCGATGCACCGGGAACTAAAAATTGAGGTTCCCGTGCATGGGAGCTTCCGAATGGAGGAATCATGGCAAAATATTTGGATAAATCAAAAGAGAAGTGGGACGAATTGGTGGATCAATGGCATAGTGATTCATCATTAACATGTTCACTTCAAGAATATCTTGAGTTGGATGATATCGAGTATCTCAAATTTGCACATGGCATTGACGATCCGGATATATCTGATACGGAAGTATTAGAAAAATCAGCAGGGATTGCGCGAGATGTGGTTACAGAACTTGTTATAAAACCAGCTCTTAAAAAAGCAATACAGGTGTTAAACCCCGATGTACCGGGAACCAATAGTTGAGGTTCCCATGCATGGGAACCTCTAAATATAGAGGAGGAATAATAAAATGCCTGAGAACATACGAAAACAGTTAAAGGATTTCAAAGAAGACGGAAAACCCTTAAAGTATCTTATCAATTATATTCCTGATGATTATTTTGATGGACAGAGAATAATCGCTGAACTGACAGAATTGGGATATGATGTGGAAGAGATCGTAAAGTGTTTGGAACACGACTTTGGATTAGACATGACGCGGCAGTATTAAGAGAATGGGATTGTAATACTCCATAGGCGATCAGAAAATGTATTTATGGAAAAGTGTGGCGCATGCCGCACTTTTTTCGTTTCATATTGGTGTTGTAAACAAAACATCATCGAAAGGAGAAAATAACTTATGGAAGAAAAGAAAATTAAACAGAAAGATATGTGCAGAACAGTTGATTGCGACAAGCTTGCGGTTACAATCTTTGATGCATTCAAGGAAGATCGGGAAGAATCTGGAATCAATGAGATAGCAAAAGGGATGGATACTGTTTTGCAGGACTATGTAGATCCGGAGAAGAAACAGGCAATTGATCATGTATTTATGGCACTGACGGGATATATGCTGGAAACACTTATTTCTATGAGTGTGTAGGAGGGATGGATATGAGTAAATCAAGAAGCTTATACGACAACCCATACAAATACGCCTGTGTATGCAGCGTGCCATTAAAACTGGCGAAAATTGCCTGTAAGAAACAGAGGCATCTGGAGAAGGAACAGAAGAAACATCCATGCCGGTGTCCAGCCTGCGGTTCTAAGCATCTGTATTACGAACATGGATCCTATGAGGAAGGCTATGGAGATTTTGTGGAATGTACTGACTGCGGAGAGACTTACGATCCGGGCGAAATTCCAAACATTGAATACGGCAGCCTTACACCATTTGAGGACTTTGATCCCGTCATTTACTTTTCCCTTACGGAAAATAAATTAGAGGGTTGGAAGGAAGCCTGCGGAGCAGAAACACATGAGGAGTGGATTCATTTCGCAGAAAAGATGATTGCAGGGCGGATTTTGTCAGAGGATGCTTCTGGATCAGAAGTGGATACTGCTAACTGATCTGCACGCGAAGACGCGGCAGCTTCCAGCTTAGTTTTTTTTGTGATATAAGACAGAAGTCAGACGAAGTCTCTGTAGGTTTCCCGTCCGGAAATGAAGGTATCAAGGATTGCCAGATGCAGTGCGTGGACAAATTGGAACAGGCAATGCAGAGTGCAGACTTTTGGGTCGAACTTGCGGATACATCTTTTGGTAAAGTTGTGCTCCATGGGAAGAATGCAGATCGCGATACTGGAGAGTATTACGAGGTCTCAAGCGAAATTAACACGGATGGAGATTTCGCTATCACATTCTTCAAAACGTATAACAAAATGAAGAAATGGTTTAATGACTGGCAGGGCGAGGGCTTTTATGAGTACCTTGTTGAATTGTATGAAAAGCAATTAACCCAGTAATATCGCTATTTCTCCAAACTGATCGCTTAAAGGCACGGCTTCGGCTGTGTCTTTTTTTATCTCATATTACTGTTGTAAACAAAATTCATTCATGAAGGGAGAACATTACTATGAAAAAAACAAACAGTGAAAAAACTTATGCAACTCTTAAACCTGGTAAGACCTATAAATTTGCTGGGTATAGCTGGACAGCGTGTGAGGTGAATAATGACCGTCATGTTGCTGTGATCCAATCACACGGCATAACCCATGGTATGTGGCCGGGGTTTGTAATACCGAAATTCGGTAATGGAAACTATTACGGAAGAAGTATTGATGGTCAGGATATCAGCGATTATGATGAAAAAATGTCTGCATTGTACAATGCCATCAAAGATGTTGAAGATAAATCTGCATCTTACGGCAAAGGTTTGTATTTGGTTTCCAAGGAAAAAGCTGGTTTTACGGAATGGTGTGAACCGGGTTCTGGCGATTACTGGCAGGCTTTGAAAAAAGCAGCGGGAAACGCCAGTTCGTTCGGGTGTCCCAGCTACTGTGCGTGGCTTGGTGCTGTCGGCGGTAGCGACGGCGCGTGGTATGTCAGCTCGAATGGCAACGTCTACAACTACTATCAGGACAGCGACTGTGTTGTTGCCCCCGCTTATAATCTCGATTTATCCAAAGTTGAGGTTGTTGGTGATGAGATTATCATTAAAGATATTTGTAACTCCAACCAAAGAAAAATCACGACTGATAAGCAGAAATCGATGGCGAAAATTGAGAAGCAGAGAGAAAATGCAAGAAAATTAAATAAGTTGGTATGTCATTTAGCTAAACTTCTTGAATCTGATGACAAACGATATTCATTCGAATTTGCAGCTGGGGGAACAATGGAAATTTTTGACAAAATTGATAAAATCGGATATGCGGTTCATATTGAACCAATTGAATATGATGCAGACGGAAACGCAACAAATTTATAAAAAGACAATTCTATTGCGAATTTAATTCAAAGACATGGCTCCGGCTGTGTCTTTTTTTTCATCTCATATTGTAAGTGTAAATAAAACACAATCGAAAGGAGAAAAACTTATGACTATTATGAACGAGGGAGAAATCATCATTAACGACAAGACTCGTGCAGGAGAGGTTGCACAGATTTTTGTGGCTGCAGGAATTTATGACAGCGTGGAGAAAGTTCCGGTTTACGAAGACGATGGAACAACGCCGGAGGAAGCAGGAATCAGCGTCCATGAAGTATTTGGAGATATTGAACCGGCTCTGCAGGAGGTTGCCGACAAGTGCAAGGAAGCAGGCATCATCCTTAATGGACAGATCTGCTACTCCGGTGACTATGATGGCCGATATTACATCACGGACAACGAGGTGGAGGATCTGACTGCTGATGAAATCGGCGTAAGGGAAGCCTCCAATGAGGAGCTGATCGCAGAGTTACAGCGTCGTGGACTGGATGTAATGGTTCAGGAAAGCAAACCTTCTGAGAGTTCCAAAATGGAAGATCTGCCTGCCCTGTATGCTTATGACATCAAATGGGACACAGACGGAGATCAGGAGATCTTAGATAGTCTTCCAAAAGAAATTCGGATTCCGGATGGAATGGTGGACGATGAGGAGATTTCTGATCACCTGTCAGATGAAACCGGATTCTGTCATGCAGGATTTAAACTCGGAATTTATTTCCGTGGAAAAATCATGCCTTGTAACACAAACTGGCTGGATGACGATACCTTCCAGATGTGGTTCGGGGAAGGCATATTCAAGGACTACGAAGGAGACAGTTACCTGATCAAATTTGAGAAGCATCTCAACGACAATGAATGGGTTGTTGAAATTATCTGGGAAGATGATTGCACGACCATCGACCAAATCTGCTGCAATGCGGATGATTACATCACTGCAAACGAAATCTGGAAAATCGAGAGAATCTGTGAAAAGATGATCCAGCCAGATTCAGATGAAGTTCCTGATACAGATGGAAAAGAAAATTCTGCCGTTGAACTCGGAAAAACATACCAATTTGCTGGTTATAAATGGACAGCCTGTGAGCTGATCAATAAAGGTAAAACCCTTGTGATTCAGTCCCATGGGGTAACCCATGGAAAATGGCCGGGCTTTAAAATGGAGAAATTTGGCAATGGTAATTACTATGCTGATTCCATTGATGGACAGGATATCAGTGCCTATGACAACAAGATGCAAGCACTGTACGATGCCATCAAGGATGCTGAGGATTCATCCGCTTCCTATGGAAAAGGATTGTACCTCATTCCAAAAGAAAAAGCCGGTTTTACGAGATGTGGAGAACCTGGTTCCGGAAATTACTGGAAGGCACTAAAGGCAGCAGCGGAAAACGCCAGTTCGTTCGGGGCTGTCAGCTACAACGCGTGGCTTGGTACTGTCTACGGTGGAAACTACGCGTGGTATGTCTACTCGGGTGGCAACTTCTACAACAACGGCAGCGGTCAGAGCAGCGACTATGTGGTCGCCCCCGCTTTCAATCTCGACTTATCGAAGGTTGAAATTGTTGGCGATGAGATTATTATTAAGCCAAAAAATTCGCAGAAGCTGGAAATTGACAAGATGCTTACCATAAGTTCTCGTCATGTATCTGCAGATACCAAAGATCTTCTGGATCAGGCTGCTGATGACAATGAAGAAGATCCGATGCCTTCTGTATATGAGAAACAGGGATACGGATGGTTTGTTGCGTGCAATCCAGACAATAAAGAAATATGGGACAATTATCCTGCTGATCTGGTTCAGTGTATGAAGCTGGCCAGAGATAATGGATGTTTCTGGTTGTGCCTCGATGCAGACGGTCCAAGAGTAGAAACTCTTGAATTTTTCGATTAACATATCAGCCCGGCGCACCGGGAACTAAAGGTTTGAGGTTCCTGTGCGCAGGGAACCTCTGTTTTATATTCTGCGGAAATGCGGGAAGAAAGAGAGGAAATTATGGCAAGAGGATATTTATATGTAGTTAATACTGATGAGAATGAATCCATGCGTGTGTCAGAGGAAGAATTGTATAATCTTACAGGCCACCAGTTTGATTATATCGAGAATCTGCCAGATGAGAAATCAGAAACATTGGTTAAAGATCTGGTGCAGAGATTTGCAGCGTATGGAGCAACAACCGGTACAGAAGAAATGGATGAAGGAAAAATCTCTTATGCATTCCTTACGCAAGAGATTGCAAGAAAGTATTTTGCACCAAGACTGCAGACCCTTAAGGATATGATACCGGACATGACGGTTGATGATCTTATTGACAATGGCTACAAAATCAAGCAGCTGGTCGAAGACCCGTATGGGGATGCCGTGTACTGGAATGGCTCCTTTTATACATTGGACTACTTCATGCGGAATGTCGGTAATGCAAAAGTGTATTTCGGAAATGTTTTGTATATGAATTAAGAAGAAAAAAGAAGGACATGGCTTCGGCGGTGTCTTTTTTTTATTTCATATTGGTGATGTAAAACAAAATTCATCATCGAAAGGAGACATGAGACTATGAAAAAAGAGAAATGTAAAATCATCGAAAAACCTCCTCAGTCTTGAAATTTTTGTGTAAACAAGGAAACAAGAGTTTTAAAGAAAGAATGGAGGTAATATTATGGGACAGAGAAGCCAAATATATATCAGATACAACGTGAATTATGTAAGTGGAGCGGCAACACCAAATCCAAAAACATATAACTGGAAGGGATTAATTGCAAGATATTTTGGATGGAATTATGGCGAAAGAATGATAAGTCGTGCAAGATATGTTATAGAGGAAATCCAGAATGAATTTATGAAATATAAATGGAAGTTTGGAGAAAAAGAGGAACTTGAAAAATTAAAACGATTTTGCGAGACGAATTTTGATATGAAGGATATTGTACTTAGCTCCGATATTCTCAAGGAAGTTGAAGATTATAATGAAGGAGATTTACAGTATTTATTCGATCAGGATAATAATGATGGGCAGCTTTTTATTGATGTGACGGATGTTGGAATTAAATATTGCTTTATGAGCTTTTACAATAAAGGCGAGCCTATGGATGGTGAACATTATATGAAATGGAATTGTGAATGCAAAAATCATCCAGATTGGCATGTGCCATATAAGTACATGAATCGTAAAACAATATCGTATACGGAAAGAAATATTAAAAAGATTGATCAAATGGCTACGCTTATGATGCCAGGAGAAATTAAGTCTTTTGTAGAAGATGATTATTCTTATTTGCTTACATCAGTGTTGTAAAAATGATATTGAAATTATATCACAAACAAAACAAAAGCACAGCTTCGACTGTGCTTTTTTTATTTCATATTGAAGATGAAAACAAAAACGTTTTTGAAAGGAGAGAAAACAAATGGTAACAGATGGAATTTTATGTGCAGTACAGGGAATGACAGACCGGTTCGATACAACGGAGGCAAAGAATGCAGGAAATGCGATTTTCGAGATGCTTGCTGATTTTGATGAAGGCATGTGGGAGAAACTTACAAATTCATATGCTGTGGATGCATGGTTGAGTCAGCATATCAAAAAAGCATTTATAAGCAATCCCTTGAGAGAGAGATTTACGTACGGAGAAGAAGGACTTATTACAAAAAGCGATATCTTGCGTGCAATGAATACGGGAGGGATTAAGTTTGCAGAAAATGCGTATGGATGCTGTGGTATCTGTTGTGTAATTAATGACCATGCGTTTTGTTTAAAAACCGATTCGGAGACATTTAAGGAATTCGAAGAAAAGAATTCGAAAGAGGATATTGCCGATATTATCCATAGCTGCATTAAGACTCCGGAAGCGGCACAAGCTTACGGTCTGGAAAAAACAGAATGGGTGTATTTTTACTCGATGATTTCGGTTGCTTTCCCGTCAGGCGAAAAAGATATTCCTGCAGATGTACTTATTGAAAACATGAGCCCAAAGCAGAAAAAGGACATGTATCAGATATTACGGAAAGAAATGGAATAAGAAAAAGGAAAAGTGTGGCATATGCTGCACTTTTTTCTTGTGTAAATTCTTGTGTAATCCTTGTTTTCCATTGTCTGACTACTCCCACAGGCAAGCCTGTGGGGTTCTTACTGCCAAGTTTAGCCTGTAATCGTGCACCATACGAATATTTTCATAGGCTTTGGAATACAGGTATAAGTCTGTTTGAGTAAGAACTATTATTACCAAGCAGCCCAACGGCCACATTATTATGTAAGAAAGCTAGTTGTTTTTCGGTAAATTTCTGCCATTTGGCAAGGAAGTATAGTCAGTCTCCCTAATGCGTTTTCGTTATGCTATTTTAATTCCACTGTTTAGTACTTTGATTTTGTTTGTTTTAATCCATTCAATGAAATCCTTTTCCATGCTGTAGCATTTTTTAAATTCTGCAGCACATTTCTTTTTATCTATACCATTGGTTCTGTAATTGTAGCAGTACAACAGGAATGAAGAATACCAGTCCCTTTGTACCAGTGTACCGTCTGCAAGTTTATACATCCTGTCGGACAGCTTCTTTTTTATGTAATCATCTGCCGTGTGATCATACTGGCTTGCCCTGTAATTATTGGGTACTTCTATATATGTACCGCCGGATGTTTTGAACTTATTTTCCACGGCAGCCTGGAAACCGCCCGGGCACCGGTTCTTTACCGACTTTCCAAAACGTTTCTTCCTGTTGATCTTGCCTTTGTTATTAACAGTTGTCTCTTTCGCCCGTTTCATGAGCCTGGCTGCATTTTTAGGTTCCGTGACAAATGTATCTCCGAGACAACGCAGGTGGTTTACATCCTCATTTATGGCAAGCTGCCTGTTTGTGGCATTTATGCGGCAGAGTTCCGCATGTTTTGCCTTCAGCTTTTTGTAATGCCTGGAGTAAGTCCACTTCTTCTTCCCTTTCTTAATGGTGCCATCGGCGTTGTAATTCTCCGGATTCGTGGCACGTCTGCTTCGGTTCATGGCGCGGTAATAAAGTCTTTCAAGTCTCTCTGATGTCTGTATACTGTTGCCACGTTCTGAAAGGTTTTTAAGCCCCGTCTCTGTATCAGAAGTATAGGCTACAGTCTGTGTGCCGATATCAGCGCCAACGATGCCATTGCCGTATTTATGTCGGGGATTGCCAAATCTGTCGTATTTAGGTTTTGCCCTGCCCTCAATGGTGAGATGCAGGTACACCCTGTACTTTCCGCGGATAAATTTCGGCACGAGAGTTGCATAGCATGGCCGGTACGTGCTTATGCAGCATGCCTCTTCCAGAAGAGTCTGTACGGCTTTACGATCCGTAGTCTCTGGCGAGGCAAGGTAATCCAAAACGGCATTGACTTCATCAGTTTGGAACCGGTCTTTGACCTGTATCCCGAAAACTAATTTCCCCAGCTTAAACTTCAGTTCATCGTTTTTTACGGACATCGGGATACCTCGGTTGATCTGCTTTGCCCGGATGCATGGCAGATCCCCATATTTGGAGAAATGAAGCGTTTTCCCATTCCCGTAAAGACATTTTTCAACGCCGTGCCATACATCCTCGGCTTTCGTGAGGGCAAATATGGCATCAATGCCATACTTTTTACCAATAGGTATCATTAACGTCCGGCAGGACTCTTTTGTAAGATTGTACTGTTCCTGCATCTCATTGAGCTGTCCGGCATATGTTTTGCGTTTCTTCTTGTCCTCAGTGGAGCCATACAGTTGAAGCAGCTTGCGGTACTTTTTGGTACGCATGAGCTGTTCATAATTCTTTTTCATAAGGCTAACAAGCTCATTACCGGCTTTCCGGATCCTGTCTGAGAGATTTACGACCTTCTGCACATCAGGATAGGACATATCCGCCTCAGCGACCAGGATATGCCTGTCAGAAAGTTTATGAAATTTTTTCAGAAGTTTTTTGTACTCGTCAGCATCCATTTGTTTTCTGCTCCTCAATGTATTTGATCACTTTAAGTGTTTTGTACGATATTTATGTATATCCTTCCTGTTCATACTCTTATATGTCTAATTAATGTAAAAAGAAAGTAGGAAAAGGGGCTTTCATCCCACAGGCAAGCCTGTGGGTTTTTCGCCATAAATTTATAACAGACGGACCGCCTGCTTATCAGAAAAAGCTGTCAGGAATAAAGTTGGCATATATTGACAGAGTTGGCCAAGGAGATCCATCATGTCATCGTAATTTTTCTGATCCGAAAGAAGAATACCTTTTTCTCCATTAATAGTTGTCTCTGTAAAGAAATCTGAATATTCTCTCAACATTAGGTCGATATCGTCTCTGGAAAGTGTAAAAGTAGTCGGGATTTCCTTTTCTTTTAAAAGATGCGCGACTTTTTCTCCATAACATTTCAATGTGTGGTATGAAATGAAGGATTGGCTTGGATCAAGGGAAAGAAGTTCGGCAAAAGCATGTAATGATACCGTCTCGATTCCAAAACGGTATACCACGTCTTTTGAAAAATGCTGCAGTAAAAAGGATTCCCCGTCCCAGATGATTCCACGTCCATCTTTGTTGAGAACAGAAAGACTAACGATTCCATTTTTGTTAATGTTTGCAGATGGTGCATACTTTTCATCGCTTTCGTAGCTTACATGGTAAAAATCGAGAAACTGCATAAAAGCTTCAGAATCATCGCAAATATTTTTGCAATCTCTGTATCTCAGAGAAAAAATGGTTCCGTTATCCGGGAATACTTTCAAACAGATGGCAAGCATTTTATTCAGATCTGCATTTTTTAGCTGAACATATTTCGTAAATTTTTCTTCATCGTCTTTTCCCCCGTAGTACAACATTTGACTGATGTGGTCGAAATACTCTCTGGCAGAAGCAAAGCTGAAGCCGCGCACTTCGTCTTCCGTAAGTGGAATATAGCAGTAGTTGTTAAGTGCCCTGAATTGGCGTATCCATTCTGTAAGGGTCGAAACTACTGCGTACTTCAATACAAGGAGAATACACAACAACAGAAATAAGCCAACTATGTTGCCTGCCATAAATGTAATCAGTAAAAGACTGTAAAAAAGTCCACTGTTTGTATCCGGAATAGCAAGGGAACATTCCCATTTGGCAGCCAGGTAGTTCAGAATACACAGCAAAACCATCGCAAGCAGACAAAGAATAAACTGAATCAGTTCTGATCTTTCCAGAAGCACTTTGATACGACTTTTCTTTTTCAATAAATTTTTCACCAATTTTCCTCCGTTTCTTTCGTACCCTTCGGATAGAGTACATGTTTGTTCTTACGGTATGTATATTGCGCCTTTTGGAAAATCGTCAATGGATTTTGGAAATTTTTTTAATTTTTGGTTAATTTTTTCAAATAGTTTTACGGAAACGTGGAATGACCGGCAGGTTGGACCAGACGGAAAGGTATTCCAGAAAGACAAGACGAAGATCATCAAGAAACTGGATATTAACGAATACCTGTATCCAAATCTGACGGCATCAGAAAATAAAGTTGTGAAACCGGGATTGCAAGAGTTGGCGTATAAGTTAATGCCGGAGATATAGGGGGACGTATGAGTAAAAAAGAAGAAGCATTGGGAAAGGCATTCCCGAACGGGTTCTCTTTGCAGAAGGATGAGCATACCTTTGCGGTTGCCGGGGACGAGAAGGGAAAGTTTTTCGTTGGACTATCGGATATCCTGCAGGCGCTTGCCTTTGCAGAAGATGAAGAGAAAATTCCGGAGATACCGGAAGAATGGTGGGAAGAAATTGGAAAGCTGTATTCTGCGTAAGGAATCAGGAAGTCCTTATCAAAAGAAAGGCACTTGATTTCTCAAGCGCCTTCCGTTATAATCTAGTTAGAAGCTGATCGGAAGAGATTTCCGATTTGCCCTCGGTTAATTATATTTCATAAAGAAATAGCATCCTAAACTTTGCGAGGGTAGAGGATGCTATTTCTTTTTGTTGTTGTGATTGTCTATGTAAGACAGTGCCGCGAAGACTACAAGCAGCAAAGTTAATACTTCTGATGTACTCATAGGGCATCACCCTCTCTTTCGTAATACTAGAGGGCAGTTAACAATCGGAAAATCGCATCCGTACTTCTGTTCGATTACATACTTATTGTACCAAAAATTGAATGGGAAGACAAGAAACAAAATTCCTTGTCATATTCCCTTCAAATGCTATTCTTCCAAAATCTTAATCTCAGATGGTTTCACCGCGATCTCTTTCCCGGAATCCAATTCAAGAATGGCGAGATTTGCGCCCCGCCAGCTACCCGTGTTCTGGTGGCAGGAAGCCGGGGTGGGGAACTTTTCTTGTTTCATATTAAAGTTGAAATAACAAACACGTATCGAAAGGAGAGTGAGGATTTATGGGAGAAAAGAAACATGCGAGCACGCAGCACATGGCTATCTGACCATTTTCCCACTGTATTTTTTCGATTGCGGGTGTTATAATAAAATCAGATAAGGGATGGTCCCTGATTTGAAATAATCAGGGATGCCTAAGCTTTCCCTGATTAGAAACAAAAAATTTGCATAAACAGGGAAAGAGAGGAAAAAATATGGGTGAAAAAGATTTAACCGAAAAAATACTTGAGGATTACAATGATGTTTTTGCAGATATCATAAATGCTTTTGTATTTGAAGGGAAAGATGTAGTACATCCGGATTCGCTGAGAAACAGTTCTGTTCATTCTCAATACAAAGCAAGTGATCAAAAACTTCATGAATTGGAGCGTGATGTCGCAAAATATTGGATGGATGGAAATGTCCGGATCGCCTTATGTGGCATGGAAAATCAGACTAAAGTCGAAAAGTTTATGCCATTTCGAGTGTTCAGTTATGACGGAACTGCATACAGGAGCCAGTTGCTGGACCGGAAGAATAAAATCGTCCCAGTGATTACCATAGTGCTGTATTTTGGCAATGAACATTGGACAGCACCGAAAAGCATCAAGGAACTTTTGGATATTCCAGCGGGACTTGATGAATATGTGAGTGATTACAACATCCATGTATTCGAGATCGCATGGCTTACGGATGAGCAGATTGCTAGATTTAAAAGTGATTTTGGGATTGTTGCTCGATTCTTTTCTGAGAGAAGAAAAAATCCGGACTATGTACCGGACGATCAAACCGTCATCACGCATGTCGATGCCATGTTAAAACTCTTGGCAGTAATGGCTGGAGATCGAAGATACGAGGAAATTTTACAATCTGACAATAAAAAGGAGGTTGGTTGTATGTGCGATGTAGCAGAAAGATTGGAACGCAAAGGAATTGAAAAAGGTCTTGTAGAAGGCCGCGCAGAAGGCCAGAACCTGCTTGTGGCTGTGGTTAACCGTTTGAGGAATGGCGAAACGGCAGAGCAGATTATCGCAAGTGGTGTAGATGCTCAAACAGTAGCACTTGCACAGTCAATCAAATAAGCAGCAGAATTTAAGGATCATCCATAGCGGTGATCCTTTTTTGTGTGTGTGGACATTGGAAAAGAAAGGGATAGGACTTCCAAATATTCATGTCGCAGTTCAAAGGAAGCCCCGCCCCGGTTGACCTTTTTGTGGTGTTGGGGCGGGGCGGGCAATTCACCTGTGCAATATAAATTTCAATCCATGCACCCCGGAGGGCGCACCTGTGTAAATAGCTTATTTCCTGCATTCAATATATTTCAATCCACGCACCCCGGAGGGTGCAACTGTGTAAATAGTTTATTTCCTGTATTCGATATTCATATCAAACGAATATGCCTTCAGGTAGTTTCCACCAGAAAGACAGCTCTGATGATCGCTGCCGTGTGTAGTAAAGTAAGGCGGGACAGCTTTTTGCATTCCAATATTGTCGACAGAAAATACATAAGTCTGACCTTTTTTGAGTCGGGTGGTCAAATATTCATGTCGCAGAAGTAAGGGAAGCCCCGCTCCTCGGGTTTACCTTTTGTGGTTTGCGGGGCGGGGCGGTACTGCTTTGCGGGTATGCAATCGCATTTCAATCCATGCACCCCAGAGGGTGCAACTATGCAAATAGTTTATTTCTTGTATTCAATATTCATGTCGAATGAATATGCCTTCAGGTAGTTTCCACCCCACAGACAACTCTGTTCATCGCTGCCGTGTGTAGTAAAGTAAGGCGGGACAGCTTTTTGCATACCCCTATTGTCAATGACGAATACATAGGTCTGACCTTTTTTAAGCTTGGTTGTAAATTTATCTTTGTCAATAGGATATTTGTTTACAAAATCTGTTTCATCGCTATACGTTTCCTCAATGACATCGGCGTATTCCGGATGTTCTTCTTTATAGTTGTCGAGGATTGTGCGGAGCCTTGCAAGGTAATTGTTTTCGTAAAGATCTCCGTAATTACCAACGGCGTCTGGATAAAGGTATTCTAATTTATATTTTTTCCCCTCTTTCACGGGTTTATAAATACCTTCACTGAGGCATTTTAAAGATTTATCGTCTGTACCCTGCAGGTTGTCGAGTGTGAATACGTATTTCCCCGTCTTTGGAGCTTTAAATTTTACAAAGGACTCGTACCGGGGTTCTCCTTTTTCTTTGGATACAGATTTTACTGAGGATGTTACAGCCGGTACGTTAATGGTTGTTTTCCCTGTTTTAACAGCCGGCAGGGAGTTTAAATCCTTATAAAAAGAGGTCTTTGAAAACCCACTCACAGGATATCCATTTTTGTCGTAGCCTTCCAAGTGGTACTTGTATGCAGAAGTGACTTTCTTTGTAGCAGCTTCTGCGGTAATGACATCATCAGCCATTGCAGGTACAACAGCAGTGGCAACACATACAGCGGTAAGTACCGCACACATCAGTTTCTTAAAAACATTTTTCTTCATGATAAAACCCTCCTTTGGATTTTGTAAATATATTTGAATAAGTAATTGAAGGTTTCTTTTGTTCCCTTCACCTTATATATTGCGCCATTTTGAAAAACGTCAAGGAGAAACGGAAAACTTTTTACATTTTTTCCTATACACATTTCCCTGTTTTGACGTTTTCACATTTCCCGGTTTCCGATCCCGCATCCAACAAAAAAATAAGGCTACAAAAACAGCATTTCACATTTATATTGTAGCAGATTAAATATAAAAAAGCTACCGCAGGAGCGGTTTTATAATAGATATTCTTTTATGAAGGAGGAAAACCATGGAAAAGAACAATGGTATTTCAGACAGCAGATACAAAAGCAGGTTTTTCAAAAAGCTTGCTGCGTGGATGGGAAAGCACGGGGCAGCGCTGACAGCAGTGGTGCTGATTGCGGTTTCAGCCATCCTTGGGTGTGCCGAGGCCACAATCATTTATGCAGCAAAGGGTAACGGGGCTTCGAATGATTACGGAACCAGTGGCAATACATCCAGCCCATCTTATATTGGCGGGAGTGGGAATAACCCGACCGTTTACGAGCCCGGCGTCATCGGGGTATCGGTGGTTACCTATGACCTGAATGAGGTCAATAAGAAAGGGACACTGTATTATGGTGGAGATAAAAACAAGCCAGTTCCTAATTCTTCCCCAGTAGCATCCACCAACGACCCGGAAGTCGTAAAGGCTGCCAAGAAGGAATATGCAAAGTCTGGCAAAGCTCCCAAAGACCAGCCGGACTATTACCCATACTGGATCGATAAAATGGGAACCACGGATAAAGGGAAAACAATTTACAAGTACAGCAATGCCCTGCATCATGCGATTACGTCCAACATCCTCGCGATGCAGAACTCGTATGAATATGATGACAGCACCCTGGTATTCGTCCCGCGTGTCATCACGTCCAGTAAGCACCATTCCTGGCTGAAGAACGAAAAACAGTCCGTTGTAACCGGACGTGCGAAAGGGAGTAAAAAGTCAATTTTTTATGATCTCGATCCGTGGTATGCGGAAAAAGATGCCGGAAGCTTCAAGAAAACTTCAAAGGGCGTCACGGACGGCATTGCCGGCAGCAAGAAGAATAAGGCAGGCATTTATTATGCCGATTTGAAAAAATACATCAAGAACAAAGAGAAAAAATCATCCAGAAACAAGAAATCTTTTGTGGAAGTTACATCCAGTGATTCCAAGGAAAAGTATGAAGTGTGCAACTATGCACATTTCTCGGAACTGAGTAAGGATGATATTAATAAGATCACCGGGTTTAACGGGAAAAGTTTTTCATCCAAGGGGAAAACAAACCTTGCCCGTGCCAGAAGACTGTATTCCTCTATTGCAAATGTAAATGAAACAAGTAAAGGACAGTATACGACAACACCGGAAATGGCAGATGTCTTCCTCCGGTATACGACAGCTGCCGGACTCAGCAGTAAATCCTATGGCACGGAAATGTTCTCCAAAAACGGAACAGAAGAGGGATTATATGGTACCCAGAAAGGGGAAAGGGATGCCGCAAACAAAAACATGGTCGGGTCCCAGGTACTCCGGAGTATTTACCAGGGCAATTCCCGTTTTAAAAAGGTGCTTGCCCCGGGTGCCACCAGGGAAATGGACGAGGTTAAAAAACGTGTCCTGAATGATGAGTACAACACGCATTACCTGGACCTTTTGGTAAGCGGTTACGCCCTCGCCCAGTCAAGCGGTGACAAAAAAGCAGCAAACGAATGGATGAAAGCTGTAACAACATATGCGAAAACAGCGGCCGACGGAAGCAATGGAAAGGGCGGAAGCAGCAGCCTGGAAAACGTTGTCATCCGCCTGGACATGGGAATGGTTTATGCCACGAGCAAAGAGGTCACCTATGCCTCCTGCGGCAGTGTCATTAATAAGCATTACAACTTTTCCGGCAAAGCAGACGCCTTTGCATCGTCAAAGGGTGTAAATGCAAAGAGCCTGAACAAAGGGTTTATTGGTTTTGCGGCATATGATGATAAATCCGGCCAGAACTACCAGGCGCACAATGGAGAGGTCGCAACGAAGAAAGGCGTTGTCACCAAAACAAAGTATAAAGATGCTGATTACGGCACGTATTATGACAGGCTTTCAAAGGCAGTGCAGAATACAAAATCCGTCACGGGCAGCGGCAAAGACTGGTACAGCCGCATGGTCATCATGCGCACGACAATGGCTTATTACAGCATGCCCAATAAAAACGGGAAGCCGAATGCAAGGGTATACAACAGGCTGGCCACGGTCGAACTGCTTCAAACAGTCGGGTCCCAGCAGGGTATTAACGTGTTTAAGGGAACGGCAAAAAATATAGCATGGCAGTATGGTACTTACGCAGTTGACGGTTTTTACTGGACTTCCACACAGCCGGAAGAGACCCCGGATGTGAAATTGAACCTTACCATTTACAGCAAGGATGTCAACGGCAAGGAACCGGCCCAGAATGGAAAAGATATCAAGGATACCTTCCAGTCTTACAGTATGACGGGGAAAACATACACAGCAACCATTAAGGACAACCTGTATGTAAAACTGTCGCCGGGGAAAGACCAGGAATCCAAGAAACTTTTCGATAAGGTGCTTGCATCGGATAAATACCATGTAAAGATTGTGTTTGAAAATGCAGACGGGACAACCGCTGCGAGCCTGCTCGATCCGAAAATTGTAAAAAGTGTCCAGCAGGTAACGGATCCGGAAACAGGAACCAAATATGATGCAAAAAAAGAAGTTACCTATTATAAGGCGCTCAACGCATACGATTCCACCAACAAGGGAAGTGAAAAGGGAGATGAACAGAATTACAACAAGCTTGTGTCTGCAAAACAGATTGGTGGTAAAGACCTGCAGGCAAACCGGAGCCTGATCTGGCGCATTTCCAATGCAGATGTGCGTACCAAAGGGTTTAAGATTTCCGGCACCGGCAGTTATTATGTGAACTGGAAAGCAAAAGTGTATATCATGCAGAAATCCGGCAGTGGTGCGAAGACGAAATGGACAAGCGTGATAAATGGAAGTTCGGTCACAAAGACAAAACCATCCATGTCTGACCTTAAGGCAGGTGGCTGTGCAACAACAAACAATGTCATTGCACAGTATATTTACCGTAAAGATGATACAGAGGACGTAAATCTTTCCAGCACCTATGAATCCATTCCGGAAGCATATGCAGAATTAAAGGAAGGGTCCATTTATAATGAGACATTTGAAGCAATGGCAGGTGTGCCGAGCACACGGTCCCTGTACTTTGCAACCGGCGGGTCAGAATTCATTGTCAACATGCAGGCAGTCTATGATGATTACTACCTCAAGGAAATTTCAGGTGGAAGTAAAAACAGCTACCGTTCCACAAGACGATACAAGAGTGTTTTCAACAGCACGGACTGTGAGTACAAGAAAGGTGATACTTTAAAATCACTTACCGCAGGGAATACAAAAGAAGAGACTTTTGTTGCGGATGCCAATGACAGGAAACAGGAAAAATCGGTCACTGCAGAAAAGAACAGTGCCGTAAACCCGCAGGGCGCTGCCGGTTATAACACGACCGTAAACGGACACGACAGCACAACCAAATTCCATGCGACATGGACAGGGACGATCGGGAACAATACTTCCCGGTGGTCACAGAGCGGGTCGAATGTAAGCCCGTCCGGAAAACCATGTGAGGGCGGAAATGCCGGTGAAGTATACAGCATGTCCCCGACCCCGGCAAACTGGGATGTTTCTGCCTACAATACAGCATTAGGGCAGGCTGCAAACTGGGCGAAGAAGATGGAACAAATCGGTAAAAGTGCAGACGGCACGGTTTACCGTATTGATGACTCTGACGGATATAAAAGGGTATACCATGTAGGAACCGCTACGATCAAGGTTACACTGACCGGAGGGGAAAAGAGCTATGATACCGGTTCCTCACGGTCTTATGGCGGAGGAACCTATACATCATCAGATCTTGTATCAAGCGCAAAGAGAACAAATACATCTGCTGATCTTGGAACCGGATGGAGTTACACCAAAGGTAATAAAGCTTCTGCTTCCGGATCCCATACAACGGATGAGCACGGAAAAGTAACCGGACACTCTAGCTGGAGCGGATACAAGGGATCTGTGGATGGAAAATCTTCCAGCATCCAGTACAAAATTGAAGTAACATTCAAGGATGGAAGCATTACCGCAGGCAATTACGATGGAAAAGTAGGGGAAAGCGGGCTGAAAGTAGAAAAGAAAAGCGGCCTGACCCAGTTTGGGGCACATGACCTCTGTGGCGCATGCTGCCAGCATGTACTCCCGGCGATCGAGGATACATGGATCCAGAAACTCCGTTTCGATACGATCCGTTTCACGAACCTTAAGGTATGGAAACTGCAGGAAGGCTATGCCGAAGGCATGGGGGAGATCCGTAAGACAGATGATGGCAGCGGAAGCAGTATTGAAGGGGAAGCAGGAAAAGCAGAAGCGGATGCAGTAAAGAAAGAGAAGGAAGATAATAAGGATAATACCCAGGTTGTTGATCCGGATCTGTCAGATGTGGAAGGCACGGAAGCCGCAAACGATAAAGAGTATGATGAAAACGGCGATCTTATTGTCCCGGACTATGAGACCGGGGATATAGGGGATGACCCGGATGCAGACGGGGAAGAAACCTGGACGGATACCTCAGAAAATGACCTTGATATTGTAAAATCGAAGATCGTAAGATACGACCCGAATATTTTTTATAACATTGCGCAGGCAGATACTTCAAAAGCCGGGCGTATCCGCTACAGCCTGCAGACCGGACAGGATGATGATGTTACATGGACAGAATTTAACAGTGATAAAAAGCTGACCCGTACAGATTCCTGTGACGGACAGACTGCATCCCATGGGGGAAGCCCGGTTGTAGTTACGGCAAACGGCCATAAAAAGAGCTGGTGCAGGGGATGCCTGTATACAAACAGTACATACAGCAACCTCCGCAACAGACACGATAATGCCAAGACAAGCGGGGAAGGAAAAGGGGAAGCCGGGGAAGCAGCAAGGACCAAGACCGGATATACCAATAACACAGCCGATGCAGTGGACAAGACAACGTTCGAGTGGAAACGCTTTGATAAGAGACGTAAGCTGAACTGTAAAGCAACTGTTATTTCAGATTTCCTGATTTTGCAAACCAGTTCAGGAAATGAAAGTATTGTCTACTATCAGGATACTGCAGAAACAAAACATCATGAGTGCCAGGAAAATTATGAGGATACCCTGTGGTACTCCAAGCCGACAGACATGAATAATCTCAAAAAAGAGAATGTCAGCAAGGCAAAATGGATGTGGGAAGATAAGATGTGGACGAATAACCCGCTGGTTAAGAAGACATCAAACCTTAATGTAGGAAGCTATAACGGCAATTACAGCAGTACATCCACGAAGTACCAGGGCACCGGAGGCAATGCAGTTGTAGAAACCGCATTTGACAAAGATGAAGAGAAGTATAACCATATCACAGATACCGATGAGAATGGAAATACCCTGGACCTTGCAAAAGTAACATCTGCAAGGACGATTGAAACAAAACAGAAGCAGATGGACGATGTAAAAACCATCATGCAGACAAAATCGGATTCGATTGACGGGAATATCTGTTCCCCTGGATGTGGAAACACTTATGGCGGAACAAACTATGATACTTATGGCAGCGGATCAGCGCGGATGGGAACAAATACTGCGGATGTTTATACTGCACCTACCAAGCAGGATGTATGGGGAAAATACAGCTGGATTAACCGGATTCTCCCTTCCTTGAACGGACAGACGGATGCACCGGAACCGGCGCAGTTTGGTAATGCCGGACTTGTGCTTATGCAGGACGGTATTGCACAGTGCCCGACGAACCCGAACCAGGAATATGTCACAGGGCAGTCCCGTGCATTCTTTATCCCGCTGGTTACATATACGAACTTTGGTGTTGATAAAAACGCCGAATCGCATGATATTACCAACTATACATTCAAGTATACAGACGAGAACGACAGCGTAGTCGGGAGAGTCGGTTATACCATGGATTCCATCTACACAAACGGACAGACGAAAGTCAACAACATCGTTGTCCATGACCCGGTTTCCGTACAGGGGGCAAATATCCTTACGGTAAACAAGGAAATGGATCAGCGTGTGCTCGGCGATGATAAAAGCGGGGCAGCGGAGATGAATAAGGAAGCTGATGATGCGACTTGTCCGGGAACAGCAGAAGAATGTCAGTACCGGCTGTTAAACTGCCAGTATGGAAAGCCGGTGCGCAGGGCGGCATTTAATGTTGACAATGCAAAGCACAGTGATGTGGAAGACGATGATGGAGTCGTACACAGCTATGATTCCATTATCAGCAATATCCTTGCCCCTGGAGGCACTTACATGGATGTCAGTCTCGCAGACAGTGGCTTTGTCATCAAGCGTTATGACGGACTTGAGGCATTCGAAGGCACGTCCGAAGATGATGAGAACCAGCCGGACCGTTACCTCTCCGGAAACGGCAGCGCATCCCTTGCAATGTCATGGAGCGCAATGGGAGTGGATACAGAAGAAGCAAAGAGTGATACTTATGAACTCCAGGGAGTATTTAATTTCCACAATGCACTGGATTCAGAAAAGGCACTGTTTACTACCCGGGCAACAAAACTTCTTGCAGAGCCGGACGGTTCACTGAAGATCATGCTTGCAGATGGATCGGAATATACATCTACGACCTCTCCTCTGGTAAAGGATGGAAAGAACACTATTCAGTATCATTTCGGAATGGATTCTGTGGTGTTATCTCCTAAGAAGATTAATTACAAAGACGGTTCTTATACCGTTGATGCCAATACAGGCGCAACCGTGGATGGAAAAGAAATTTCCTTTACCAAAACAAAGAATTCTTCTGGGGACATGACAAATTACATTGGTGACGGCATCTGGTTCGGTAACCAGGATGATTCAACTTCCAATGATACAGCTTATGATACCGTTTATGACTGCAGTTATTCATTGGATAATCTTGCAGTTACGAGACTTGCACCGGAAAAGGACGCAAACGGTATTTCATACAGGCATACCTTATCCTGCTTTGCAGGTGTAACAGAACACGCCAAAACAACACAGGATTATTACAATGGCATAAGTGATAAAAAGGTACAGTATACTTACAATTATACAGGTGATGTGCAGACATTCACTGCCCCGGCAGACGGAGTCTATACCCTTGAGGCATGGGGAGCTTCTGGCGGTGATGGATATGATGACAGCGTTGACAGGGGAAATACAAGTTCTGTCGCTGGAAATGGTGGATATTCCAAAGGAAATATCAGCTTAAAGAAAGGACAGAAAATTTATGTTTTTGTTGGCGGCGCTGGAAAATATGGAGCCGGGACAAACCGCTTTGGAGGACCAGCTGGTGGTTACAACGGCGGTGGTGACGGTGGTGTTGCTGACAGCGGTTCTGGTGGAGGAATGTCACATATTTCTACCACAAACAATCCCGCAACAACAAGCTGGAACCCTGATGGGACACTTCTGGCTGCCGGCGGCGGTGGCGGAGCAGACAACAGCGGGGGAAGCCGTGGATCTGATGATGGACGCGGTGGAAACGGCGGTGGAAAGAATGGTGAAAATGCATACATTGAAAATATAAAATCTACCGGAAATGCGACATGGACACCAACAAGTGGTTTATCACTGCGTACCGGAACAACACTTTCTGGTAACAGTGCAGTAACGAATGGAAGTGAACAGGGTGTATTTGGCCCATATAAAACCTATCTTCCGGGACAAAAGGTTACGATAACAGTAAAAGGTGATAATCTTACAAACGGATATCCGGTTGTATATACCAATTATGGAAGATACCAGACAAGAAATTATACGGTTGAAGCAGCAAACAGTAATGAATACAGATATTCATTTACCGTACCAAGTGGACTTACATCTACAACAAATACCGACGGAACTTCTGCAGATTCCGGACAGAATCCATATACTATCTGGGAATTCTGTTTCCATGCAAGGGGTTCTTCACGGATGAGGATAGACTCTGAAACTGCATCCTGTGACTATAACTCAGCCAACCAGAATATGGGCGGCTGCGGAATGGGAGGAACCCAGGGCAGCGGATATAAACAGGGTGTTGGGGAATCTGTAACATTTGGAACTGATTCTGGCGGTGCCGGCGGTGGCTGGTACGGCGGATATGTCACTAATGCAAATAATGGTGGCGGTGCCGGTGGTTCGGGATATACAGCATCCGGTCTTACAAACACAGAAATGAAGTCCGGGGTACGCCGCGGAAATGGTCTTGTAAAAATCACTGCAGCTGGGACAATTGACTGGACACGCAAGTTTGATGATGGCTACCAGAAACAGACATTAGAAAACAACAGACATGTGCATACAGAAGCATGCATGGACACGCCATCGGAAGGTTTTAAGATTGCAGTAGATGAAGCAAGCAACGGAAACACTGCAGACCTTGGAAAAATGCTTGGATCTGCGGTATGGGGTAAAATTAAGGACCAGCTGAAGAACTGCTATGGAAGTGGCAGCGGCGGATCTGCAGGCAGCGTAGCTGCAGGAAAGACCTATACCTATGACTATTCCGGATCCGTGAAAAGTGTTACCCTCCCGGCTGGTAAATATAAGCTGGAAGCATGGGGAGCATCCGGTGGAGGCAGAAACCCTGGAAAGGGTGGATATTCAGCCGGAACAGTAACATTTGCAAATGAAACTACCGTATACATTGTAGCTGGACAGTCTGCAGGTACATATAATGGTGGAGGTATCGGATGCCATGGATATGGCGGCGGTGCAACACATTTTGCAACAGCAAACGGTGAATTAGCTGCATTATCAAATAATAAGAACAGTGTCTTGCTTGTAGCAGGAGGCGGAGCCGGAGGAAGTTCCGGAGCTGGTGGAGCCGGAGGCGGCGCAAACCAGAGTGGTACAACCGGTGGAAACGGATGTGGCACGAAAGGGGAAGGCGCAACTGTCAGCGGACCTGGAAATGCTTATTTCAGCGGATCATTTGGAAAAGGAGGATCGAATTCCGGTTGGAATACCTGTGGCGGGGGCGGCGGTCTCTATGGAGGTGGCGGAAGCTACGAAAGCTATTCGCGGAATGATGATGACGACGCTGGTGCTGGCGGTGGTTCGGGATTTGCTTCCCCTTCTTTGACAGATGTATCCGGTATAACCGGAGAGCATAGCGGAAATGGTTATGCAAAGATTACCGTTATCGAAGCACATACTGACTATGATCCGGACAAAGTGTTTGACCTGGTTAAGAAAGCAACCGGAAATAATTATTCACTGATTCCGGACAGTGTCACTACAGATGGACATACCATCATAAACCCGTTTTGGAGCTGCCAGTGCATCTACGACGGCCATGTATGCACGAAGCACTGCAAGACCACTTATGTCCTGCAGTGCAAGGAACCGCATCATAAGGCAGTTAACGGAAAGATTGGACATTACGATGCTGGCAATGAGATCTGTTATGATGCATGTCATAATGATGAGCTGCATAAAAAGGGTGCAGAGCAGGCAAATGCAGGAAAACCGGGAACGTCCAAGCCGCTGAAATTTGGAGATTTCGTCCTGCTTGATAACTATTTTTATATTTACTTCCCAAACAGTGGCGATTTTTATGAGTCAGATGATTATGGAATCGCCCAGACCGAACAGCGGAAGGGAAAAGGATATGCGAATAATTATGACTGCACGGAGTGGACCAGGGAGAAATGGATTAAATTCCCATATTCTGTTTTGTATAATCGGAACGGAACCTTTGAGGAGCACCCTGCGGGTCAATGGTTCCAGCTGGAAATTACGGACAAGGTGACGAACCGCAACGTTAAAAACAACTGTTACGATCTGACCAGCTTGTCGGAGCGTGATGATGGATTTACGTATCAGTTCTACGCCCAGCTTGACAACCATGAGATGAGTGGGGCTACCATTGAGTATGCCGTGGAAGCAATCAACAACCAGCCTTCCCCGAGCGGCAGTGAAAATCCGTACGACCGTGACGGAACGTTATCACTTGACTGCTCTCAGGATAACTCAAGCATTACAAATGCAGAACGTGCAATTGACCTGACGGCAAAACATTCAGCATATAAGCAAACGTTCGTCGATTTAATATCAAGGATTGGCAACCTCACGGTGCAGGATAGTACCGACCTCCGCTTTAGCAATTTGTTCAAACGTAAGACAAATGATGATAAATGGTATATAGATGGTATTGTTCATGCAGTCGATAAGAGTATACAGAACGCATACCTGTCATGGCATAAAAATAATGGAGATACCGCAACGGATATCCGGGGCGAAAAGGTATCCGCATATAACCAGTGGTACAATACATGGCATACAGCAAAGTGGTCTGATGTAGGAGAGGACTCCAGCAGGTGCGTATCAACCCCGCTTGAGTCAGCAAAGAATAACATCGCAGCACTGCGGGGAAAGAGTGAGCAGCTTCAGCTTGGATACAACCTCTTATGGGATATCCAGGTATTAAGCCGGGATTTCGCGGACGGAAACGTCCAGATCGAGCCGAAATATTACATCCTCGATACTAAGAAGGACAAGCTCATGGCAGTTGATGTGTGGGGCAGCCGGAATGAAGATGTAACGCTTGTTAATGAGTTTGGTCTTATGGATAAGTATGGAACAGACTACTTTAATCAGCAGAAAGACAAAATTTATGACCATGCTATGTTACTGAACTGGGATGACGAGAAGGCACGCCGGAACTACAGCGATGAAGAGAAGGCTGCGACCGAAACGGCATCGAAAGTGCTCGGCCGTACAATACTCGATGCAAATGGAATGCCGATGACCCAAAAAAATCCATTAACTGGTATGGAAGAAGAGGTTGTTGCACCGCTGTCTATCCCGATGGGGGATGGCTACCGCGAGGGTAACGCGCAGTTCCTGTACCTGAATGGACGTACCCGTACTTTTATTGGAAACAGTAAAGTTACAGCACTCCATAAAGATATTAATGGTGATGATGACCAGGAGCTCTTCAAGGAATTTGATGCTATTGGAAATGACCTTGGATCTAATGGGGTTTCAGAGGATGAGTACAGTTTCTGTGCATCCCGCTGGCACGTAACACTCGGGCTGCCGTCTTCTGCAAAATTTACGGATGTGACCGTGGATAAAGATGGTAAAGAGCAGCATATCAATCCTTACGATATGATTACCGACGAGGATACCGGGGATAAGATTTATGCGTACCAGAAATATGACCCAGATTACCTCAAAGAACATGGAGATGAGAACCGATACATGATCCTCGAAACAGCACGTATCACAGCATACGGAGCGGTCTACAACCTGAGATATTCACAGCTTATGGACAATGGATCGATTACTGCAGCCAACGGGAAAACGTATAATTTCGTCGACAGTGCGACATATCCAGGCAAGGCAAACTCGATACCGACATTGCTTGCGGTATATGGCATCACTAACTCAGGTAGGGACTATGAGACACTACAAACACATTGATGATTTGATAACTGCTATTGATATTTAATAGTATAACGCAAAAAAAGAAAGCCACTCAAGGAATTTTCCAAGAGTGGTTTTTCTTTTGTCCTTTTTTTAGTCCATGCACCACTTGTGGGGTGCAACGTAAAAAATATGGTGTCCATCATTTTATATATTTGTTTCAACCCCTGCGCCCCTCCACGGGGTGCCACTGTAAACGCGAATGGGAAACCTGTTTTCCCGCTCACAAAAATATGAAACAATTCCTCTGATTAACCCATCTGCAGCTGCCTCATGCAGTTGGGCTTTGCGCCCTTTTGTACATCATATACCTCCGTTTTCCCCGGCGCGTCCCATTCAGGATCCCCCTGTAAGTACAAAATGGTCCGCGCACTTTTCTTTTTTGTCTTCATTACACATATTGCGCCTTTTTGGATTTCGTCAAAGCCTTTTGGGAAACTTTTTGAAAAATAACCTTTAAAAAGCAATTGTTATACATTTCATTGTAAAATGAACACTTTTGTGGTAAAATATAATTAAACAATTAGGGAAGGAGCTGATTATTATGGCACAGGCAACAATTTCGGCAAGAGTTGACAGCACTGATAAAATCGCATTTGATTCTTTTTGCAATGATGTAGGCATCAGTTCTTCTGCTGCAATTAATATGTTTGTTAAAGCGGTTCTTCGTGAACACCGTATTCCTTTTTCAATTAACAATGATCCATTCTATTCAGAAAGAAATATGGCCTTTTTACGGGAAGGAATTCAGGCACTTAATTCTGGAAAAGGCACTATTCACGATTTGATTGAGGATGATGAGTGATGAATAAAAACTGGTTTGATAAAGCCTGGGATGATTATCTTTATTGGCAGTCTCAGGATAAAAAAACACTTAAACGTGTCAATCAATTGATTAAAGATGCTGAACGCGATCCATTTAGCGGAATTGGTAAACCGGAACCATTAAAGGGTGATTTGCCTGGTTTTTGGAGTAGACGAATTGATGACACTAACAGACTGGTATATCGTGTTAACGGAAATTTACTAGAGATCTTATCTTGCAGAGGTCATTACGAGTAAGGATTATCGTGAACTAAACTACCTGCTGGAATAAAACAGTGGGTAGTTTTTTTATATGTAATCACACCTAGAGAACGTTAACCGTGAAGGAGCGAAGGAATAGTGTTGCATATTCTATAAGAAAGAAGGTGAGTGATATGGAAGGAGATTAAGAAACAATAAGTCGCACCCCGGAAAGGGGCGCGTGGGTTGAAATAACAAATTCTTGTGTGATTGTTCCTATTGGAGAATGTTTTTTTTTGTGATAATTCTGGGTGATATGCATCCTTCTTTCTATATTTCCGGTTTCATTTTTGATGATGTTGTGGGGAAAACAGGTATTCTGCGATTCCGGTTGTACATTGCAACGCAATGGCTGCCTTTCCTTCACTTATTTGTTTGCAAGTACGACAATATCCCAGTATCTGGAAATATCTTTGACCATTTCTTTTGTGAAGTCGTTTTCTTTTATTTTTAAAATATCACAAATGGAATCTGCCGTAATGATGATTCTGCAATCCACATGAGATAGTTGCCATAATGTGAGCAGATTGCTATTGGAAGCTACCCACGCATTGTCATCGAACACAAAAGTTGCATTTCTATCATTTCCAAAATATCCGTAATCACACCCCAGAATCAATGCATGTAAAAATTCAGAATCCGGTACAAATTGTCGTAGGCTCTTGTAAATATAGTATTTCCCGTTTCTTTGGGGAATAAAATTGTAGGCACCATCTTTGTCCTCATACTCTTTTAATGATGGAAAACTTTTTTCGTAGTAACTCTTACTGACACAACCATTGCATATAAAGGTTGTCCCTTTCTTCTTTAAGGCTATGTTTAAAGCTGTATACGATTTTCCAGATCCACTTTCCCCAATAATTATCGTCTTGTTCTTTTTTAATTTTATCATAGTTCGTTCGCTACCTCCGTAAGTACTGTACCATCGGATAACCGATGTTTTTCACTATGTATATTGCGTCATTTGGGAAAACGTCAAAGGATTTTGTGGTATTTTTTTAATCTTTTGAGGCTAACAGGACAAAGGAACGACTATGGCTGTGTTTTTTTATTTCATATTGCTGGTGTAAACATCAAAGCCAACGAAAGGAGAAAACGATGAACAAAGCTTTTGAACAATATGACAAAAACTGTCAAAGAATTATTTTTATTAAAGTAGATCATTTCAATAAGATATTATCCGATGCAAAAGCCGGAGTTACGATTCTTCACAGAAATATGGAACTACATAATAATTACCAAGCGTATCTGGACAATTGCAAAAATAGCTACGAAGTGCCATTGAGCCTTGATATGTATGAAGAGAGATATTTTATGGCGAAATGTTCTTCTGTTACAAAAGATAACAAGCCAGCTTGTGCGTCCATTTGTAAGGCATTAGGACTTAAATCAATAGCATACGAATGGGCTGAAGATTATCACGGAAAGAAATTAAACGATGAGCTTGAAGTAAGATATACAGTATAACTGGTAAAAAACGATCACGTTTATTAAAAACAAACAGGACAAAGACGCGGCTTCGGCTGTGTCTTTTTTTTATCTCATATTCCTGGTGTAAATAAAAGCCATCGAAAGGAGAAAAGAGAAAATGAATGAAGATCTGAGAAAATTTGCGGAAAAATATAATTGGAAATTAGAAGTGTGGCATGGAGAGTACAAAGGAGTTTTATGTGGAGTACAAGAAATGAATCCAGGTGAACCGCCGCTTCCATTATATAGATTTCCTGGAGGCGTTTCATTGGAATAAGTAAGATGAAGCGACGATTTCATCAAAAACCAAAGGCATGGCTTCGGCTGTGTCTTTTTTTGTTTCATATTACTGGTGTAAACATCAAAGCCAACGAAAGGAGAAACAATTATGGCAAAATACAACATTACTTACAGCTGCGGTCACGAAGGAACGGTCCAGCTTTTTGGGAAATCAGAAGAACGCGAACGCAAAATCAAATACTACGAGGAATTCGGTCTCTGCACGGAGTGCTACAAAAAGCAGAAGCAGGAGGAGAACGCAAAACTTGGCTTTCTGATCGGCGGATCTGTAGCGGATACACTCTCGGAGAAAGGCGAAATCCAGATCTGTCTGTCCTTCGCCGGGGATACCCTTCCGCACAAGGAAGAGATCAAGGCACTGGGATACCGGTGGACAGCCGTGGATGCCAGCCAGATGGCCTATATGCACAAGCCGGACATGGGATGGGTTAAGGTTGTCCCATACGAGCATCTGGAAGAGGAGAAGGAAAAGGCTTTTGCAATCGGCGCAAAGGAAGCAGAGGTTTCCGACCGTGAACTGGCAAACCAGAAGGAACGGTACCAGGAAATGCTTTCCGAGCAGCGTATATACAAAAGAAATCTTCGCAAAAAAGCACCGCAGGATACTTCGGAAAACCGGGAGAAGCAGCAGATGTATGAGGAAAAATTAAGAAGCCTCTGCCCGGTGGAACCGGATGTCATCCGTGGGAAATACTGGAACGAAAAAGTTTACGGAAAAGCCGGACGGTATTCCATATATCCGGACAGCAGGAAACTTGAGATTTCCGATGAGGAAGCCGCAGCGCTCAAGAAGTACCTGTCTGACCGCGCGGAATACAGAAAAACGAAGAAGGAAATGGAAGAAGAGGGATTTGTGGTCCCGGCATGGGCGTAAGAATGGAAGGGCTGTCTCAAACGAGGCAGTTCTTTTTTTGCGTTGCATATTGAGGATATACAACAAAGCACGAAGCTGTGGAGGAAAACAAAAAATCCCGGTGAAGTTTTAAATATTTTTCTGTAACCCTTTGACGATTTTCAAAAAGGCGCAATATATCAGATGAAGGGTATATTTCTGCCTTAATACAAGAGAGGAAAGGAAGGGAAAATCATTGGAAATAAAGGATATTATCAGGGGTAAACACTCAGAGAAGAAATTGCCGTGGAAACGAAACGGGAAAAATGAGAGAAGCAAAAAAGAAAAAAAGAGGGGTACTGAGGAAGGCTCCCGTCAGTGGAAGACGATGGACCGGATCTTCAAGGCCGCGGTGGGGATTGCAGTAGTTGCCTGTGCCGCGGCCGCATGGATGATCGTGCCGGAGATCCATCCGATGGCAAGCACACTGATCGCGCGGTCACTGACGGAACAGCAGTATAACAACTACATCAGCGGGAAGATGGATGTTAAAGTGGATGCTTCCGTAAAAGCAGAGGATGGGACTTATGCAGGGATGGTAATTGAAAACCATATGGATAAGGTTGTCTTAAGCGGTGGGAAGGCGGATATTACCGGGGCGGTTGATATTAATTACGCAGGTCTTGCGGAGAATAAAGACAGATACCGGATTTACGGGGATGACAGTACCCAGACCATGTATCTGTATTTTAAGGACGAGGACGAAATACCTGTTATGGGAGTGACGGATAAAGACTATAGTAAGTGGTATAAGATGAAACAGCCGGAAAAAGAGAGTGATGAAAAGAATATACCAGGGATCTTAAGGAAAACACTAAAGGATATCGAGGACAAGTCGTTTAATAAAGAGAAGCTGTCCATCACGGGTACCATCACCGCAGACCGTCTGGCATACATCCTGGATTATTTTAAAAAATTTGATCCAAAAAACATGAATCTCTTACAGGGACTGCAGGGGGAAACCCAGTTTGACATCACTCTTCAGTACGCGAAGAAAGAAAACCGGAATATCTTAAAGAAGATTACCCTTCTTGCGGAGAATACCTGTGCGGGGGATAACGTGAAAATCGGAAATATTGAGATCACCATGGAATTAGATGAGACGGCGCACGGAAAAGAAATCCATATACCAAAGGGACTGGATTCCGGGGCAAGCGGCGAAGACTTTGTAATGCCGGAGCCCACACCGGTTGAGTCTGCCCAGCCGGAAGCATCCCTCCAGTCCTTTATGTCTTTAGGACTTGTACTGGATGGGGAAAGGATGAATGACATGACATCCGTAAGAAGCTATATTTCCGGAAACAACCGTTACAGCGGGTGGGAAGTATCAACAGACGGGAACCTGTATAAAAACTCTCTTATAACAGATGAAAATGCACAGGTGTATGTATATACGAATGAAGCGGATCTGGTAACCCAGCTGGAATTTGACAATACCTATGCAAAGAAGAATTCGCTGAATCTGCTGATCGGGGGGCTATCGCTTGGATGCAAAAAAGAGGAGCTGACAGGAAAATTTGGGGTACCGGAGAAAACTATTTCCACACAGGAGAGCGATGAGCTGCATTACTACATCGGGGATGACCATGCACAGGAAATTGTGCTCATGTTTTACAAGGGAGACCAGACAACGAACAGCGGTCTGCAGAAGATCACGATTTTCTGCAACCCGGGAAGCATTGTCGGGGTTGAAGGTGAAACGGAGACGGGAAACGGAACGGAGAAACAGTAAGAGGGAGAGACGGATTTCAACGCACTGGCAGCATTGATTTACCAGGTGAAAGCGTAGATCGAGTTCCAGAAGAAAAAATAATCATACAGGAGTTGTTCATGGTAATCCATACAATGTATAAGCGGAAAATTAAACATTACAACCATATCTTTGATGATACTGTCCGTTTGTACCGTGGAGCTGTGGATTACCTTATCTCTGTATGCATGGACCGCTGGACGGAGATTGTTGCCATACCGAAGGAACTGGAAAGGAAGACTTACGTGGAATCCATGATTCACAAGACAAAGGATAATCCAGTTGTTCCTTATGCCTTTGATGACCTCAATGCATCATATAACATTGGGGGCACGATATTTTATAAGAGAATTGTTAAAGACTGTTCCGGTGACGGAACAGCAGGGCATCCTGGCAAAAGTTCCAGGGTGTTCGAAGAGAAGTACCTGCACACTGTCTGATCTCATTAGTCTTAATGCAGTGCTGCGCGTTTAAACAGCGTGCAGTTACGGTGTTATCACTGTATTTTCAGTCAGCGAGTCCATGCCCCAGAAAAACAGGTATGGAAGCACGCGACCTCGGTCGTGTGAGACTTCACATAGCAAGGAGGATTTATGATAAGTGGATTACAATTAAAGAAAACTTCTGTCTCATTACAGGAAGTTCAGGATCTAAAGGATAAAGTTGAGGCAGTGAAATTACCAAGAGATAGAAGCGTACTACTGCTAATACCAGCATGTTTGCTTGCAATAGTGTATGCAATGTGTTGGCTAGTTTTTTACGATAAGTTTTTTATAAAATGGCTGACGAATAATTTTACCTTTTGGACTACCTTTTGGTCTGGTGGTCTGGTCTTCATAGGGATGATAAGCATGAGCGTGGCTTTAGTCCTTGGCTTTAGATTTATCTGGTTTGGGCCTGTTATGTCAAAAGTAAATCGCCTATATCTTCACAATAAGAAGCTAAAAGAGGAACTTTTGCATAGAGTGTCAGCACTGCAGGATTTAGTTGCTTTGCAGGAGAACTTATTACTTGCGCTAGGCAATGTGAAGAATCAGCATGCTTATTTATCTACTGATTATATTTATTTTACAGAGAAAGTAGATTCAGTGTATGTTATCACTGAAGAGTTTGATCTTCCGGAAGGCATTGTGACTGCAGATGATCCAGGAGTACTAAATATTAGCATTGCCGATGATGAATATCATGCCATACAAGAAGACTTTAAAGCGTTGAACCAATAAAGGAAAAAGATGAAAGAGATTATATATTTTAAATATGAGACTTGTGGAAAGTTATGAGAAAAAGCCCTGTTGAGCTGAATTTTATAAAAGTTAAGGGACACACAGGAGTTGATGGTAACGAGGAAGCAGACAGGCTTGAAAAAAGGCAGTTGGGGTGACATTCTGACATTGGAAAGGATAGAGAAAATTTATGGATAAGAAATTTAGCAAAGAATATAGAAGAAAAACATGGATTATTGCAATATATGACTCGGACGATCAAGGTAGCTGGATGGGTAAAATCGAAGCAACTAAAAAGGAAGTTAAGGAGATACTTGCAGCAATAGTTCAGAGTTTTAGAGATAGAAATCTTGATTTTTATGAAGGTGGAACTGAGACTGCTGAAAATGTACGAGAAAATTGGCAACCTTTAGAATTTTGGACACCTTTAGAAAATTGGCCACCTTTTGTAAACCAAGATTCTTTGTATGCATACGCGAATTTTTACACTTCTTGCATCAATATAACCGCAGTCTCTCTGGAAAATATTCCGGAAATTAAGTGAAAATAACCCGACATACACCAAATTGTCTTGCGTCTTGCAAAAACGGAAATATATGCTTTAATCGCTTAAAAGGAGGCAATCATGAGAAGAAACAAAGATTTCTTAAGAAACATCAAAAAATTAACAGCATTGGTTTTGGCTGCCGCAGCCATAGTAACAGCATACAACATTCCAATAGATAAGACAAGGACGATAACCGGATTTATGCAGGACCCGAAGAAAAACTACAACGCAAAGAACCAAGTCAAGGTTGGAACAGTTAAGATTACGGCTTTTAAGAACCGGCTGACTACAGAAGCAGAATTGGACAAATTCAGAAAGAATATGGGGAAAAAAGATTTCCGTGAAACAAAACTTGGGGATATTGAAGACGAAGCGTTTTTTTATGCTGAAGAATACTTACCGCGTGATGATATACATATACAAATGTATTATCTAAAGCATGTAAAAACATACAAAAAAGATAAAATGCAGTTTCATGCAGCCCCATGCAATTCCTTTACCCAAATGGTTGATACCCGCTGGAATAAGGTGTCAAAAGCTTCTGGATATGAAATCCGGATCAAACAGAGCTACAATGGCAACTGGACGGACTGGACGTATCGAAGAACGACCGCAAATCGTGTCAAGATATATGGACTTGATGGAGCAAGAGAATTAACACGAATGTATAATTTTTTCAAGTCCAATCATGATCAGAAATATAAATATGTAGACGATGGAATAAGTGTTGCTTTGTCAACAGGCTGTACCTATAAAATTCAGGTACGTGCCTACCGAACCATAAATGGGAAATACTACTATGGCAAATGGTCAGATATTAAGACAGCAGGAAAGATTAAGCGTACACCATACATAACGATTAAAAGAACTGGAAATGTTGTATCTGCGGAATACTCCATGAATATCAATTGTGGGCAATTTAATTACGATTATCGGATTTTTGAATCGAAAGAAATCACCAATCCATTTGCAACAAAGCCAACCGGCTTTGAGGTACAAACTGCAGATGATGAAGATTTCAAAGTAAATGCTACGACAGTCAAGCAGCCAACGACAAAAACCTCCATCACTATAAATGATCTTCCATTTGGAAAGTTCGTCAGAGTAAGAACATACAACGATTCCGGATCAAGTAAGATTGTTGGATGGTGGAGCGAAGCGACCAAAATCAAATAAGATCCAAAAGAAAGGCACCCGAAAGGATGTCTTTTTCTTTGCAAAAATGTATATATATGCTATAATCGCTTGACACTCCAGAGAGACTTGAAAGACTTTATTACCGCGCCATGGACAGGAGCAGACGCGCTACTAATCCACAGAACTATAATGATAATGGTACTGTTAAAAAGGGTAAAAAGACTTGGAATTATTCCAATCACTATAAAAAACTGAAGGCAAAACATGCAGAACTCTGCCGCATAAATGCCACTAACAGGCGTCTTGCCATAAATGAGGATGTAAACCACCTGCGAAGTATTGGAGATGTTTTTATAACAGAGCCTAAAAATGCCGCCAAGCTCATGAAACGGGCGAAAGAGACAACTGTTAATAACAAAGGCAAGATCAACAGGAAGAAACGTTTTGGAAAGTCGGTAAAGAACCGGTGCCCGGGCGGTTTCCAGACTGCCGTGGAAAATAAGTTCAAAACATCCGGCGGTACATACATAGAAGTACCCAATAATTACAGAGCAAGCCAGTATGATCACACGGCAGATGATTACATTAAAAAGAAACTGTCTGACAGGATGTATAAACTTGCAGACGGAACACTGGTACAGAGGGACTGGTACTCATCATTCCTGTTGTACTGCTACAATTACAGAACCAATGATATAGATAAAAAGAAATGTGCTGCAGAATTTAAAAAATGCTACAGCATGGAAAAGGATTTCATTGAATGGATTAAAAAACATAAAATCAAGGTATTAAACAGTGGAATTAAAATAGCATAACTAAAACGCATTAGGGAGACTGACTATACTTCCTTGCTGTAAAGCAGAAATTTACCGAAACACAACTAGCTTTCTTTACATAATAATGTGGCCTTTGGGCTGCTTGGTAATAAAAGTTCTTACTCAAACAGACTTATACCTGTATTCCAAAGCCTATGAAAATATTCGTATGGTGCACGATTACAGGCTAAACTTGGCAGTAAGAACCCCACAGGCTTGCCTGTGGGAGTAGTCAGAATATCGATAGGCAAAAAATGATGTGATGCTCCATGTGGACACACGAAAAATCTCCGGAGTTGGAGCTTTGGAGATTTTGGTTAATTTCCAAATTAAATGCAAAATAGGTTTGCGTTAAGTCTGATAGGCATAAAATAAAGTTTTTATACTTTACTTTATGCCTATTTCGTAATGAAAAAACAAGGAAAAGACTTATTTTACAAGTCAAAAACAGATATTTCATATTCGTGAAGATATCCACTTTCAGAGTAAATGCAAAATTATTGATTTTATTGCATTTACTCTGAAAAGACATTGGATTATACGTGAATATAATTTTATTTCATATTTGTTAAGGAATAAAAATACGAATCGAATGGAGAATGTTCCAATATGTAAAATGAAAAGATTGCCGAAACAAACGTTCTATGGTAATATGTAATTGTAATAATTAGAGTTGCAAAAAAGTTGAGTTCGTAGTATATATACGATCTCTGGAGTCTGTTTGCCGATGAATGTATATTGTAAAAATCACGGCATATGCTATAATGTAAGAAAATAATAGTTATTATAGCGTAACACTACCAGTGTTGCAGGTTAGGGACATCCCCTAGAGATTTATCAGGGGATGCAGTAATCGCTTTCCCTGTTTACATAGATAAATAATATCTGCTTTTAAGTAGGGAAAGAGAGGAACGAAAGGTAATGGGTTTAGAACAGTATACAAAGTCAGTAAGAGAAACGGCCGATAATCTTCGGATTATAGATGATGCACTGTTTCGATTAATGGCAGAGAAAGAAGGCGTTTGCCAAGAAATTCTTCGTACATTGTTGGATATGCCAAGTCTGAATGTTGTAAAAGTAACTGCTCAATCTGTAGTTAAAAGTTTACATCGAGAAGTTACGTTAGATGCATTATGTGTCTTGGAAAATGGAGAGTATATAAATGTTGAGATGCAAAAAGGCTCAGGCAATGATGATGTCGTGAGGACGAGATTTCATGCGGCAGCACTTACATCGGCATATACTCCCAAAGGAACAGATTTTGCAGATGTTCCACAAGTAACTATTTTGTATATTACAGAATATGATGCATTGAATAATGGGCAGGCTGTTACGCATGTAAAGCGATGTATGAAAACGAAAGGTGGTTTTATTCCGGTATATGACAAAGAGGATATCTTCTTTGCGAACACCGAAATAAAGGAAGATTCTGACAAGTCAGAATTATTGCAACTATTTTTAAGAAACAAAGCATTTGATGATGCAAAGTTTCCAGAAATAAGTAAAGCAGTCAAATATTTCAAGGAGACGGAAGGAGGTCGTTCAGAAGTGTGTAAAACGGTTGAGAATTATGCAAAAATCTATGCCGAGGAAGCGGCAGCAGAAAGTCGCAGGGAAGGTCGTAAGGAAGGTGAAAACATTCTTGCAGATACTGTTGTTCGTCTGAGGCAAGGCGAAACTCCTGAGCAGCTCGCCGCAAGAGGGATTGGCCAAAGCACAATCGACCTTGCAATGACAATTAAATAGGACATCTTTGAAATTAAAAGGATCATCTCAAACCGAGGTGGTTCTTTTTCTATGTGGATTACTCATATTCTTTTATATTATTTCCACCAAAGTCATTGCAACAAAAAAAGTGTGCCATTAAGACACACTTTCTTCTTTTTTCTCGAGTCTTTCCCTGTAAATATTTGAAAGAACCGTACGGTAAGTGTTATCGACAAAAATCTTTTTCTGCCGTTCATTGCCTTCACCGTTTCTGCCATACATCTTAAGAAAATTCTTTATGTTATCCTGGAATTTGCAGCGTTTTGTCTGTATTTCCCACAGAATAATCAGATCATGGCCAAAACAGTCTTGGATCACTTTTGTTTCAAATCCTGTGATTTTGTAATCGATACGCAGTACCGATGACGGAACACTTGTAATCCAGTATTCTCCGGAAAATTCTGCGTCAGGAACATACTTCCTTACTTCTTCGTTATTCATACCTTCTCCCTTTATATAGTAAGCATGAATAATAATAGGAAGTCTCAGATCTTTCATAGCACAAATAACGTCCCCTGACTGTGGTAGAGCGTTAATTGCCATTGTAAGATTTTCAGCGACGCAAATCCGAGAAATAGTGGCATCTTCCTCAGGGCATCTTTGCTTTGGGATACGTGGAGCAAAATGATCCACAATATCAAATGACACATGTACCCCTTTTATAATCGTATTACTTGCCATTTTCTATCTCCTTTCATGAGTTTACTTCGTTTCAATAATGAATATGAAATAAGAAAAATATTGGATTGATTGCAGATTACGTTTTGTATCAAAGGAAAAACGATAATAACTAACTGATCTGCACACGAATCAGGATTCATGGCAGGTTTAGGTTCCACAGACATCACTTAAGGTCAGCATATCAGGTTTTAAGAGTTCTCCTTCGGAGAGACTCTTTTTTCTGTAATGGCACTGATACTGTCTGTTGTAGTCTGCAGGCTGACAGTTCATGCATCTGTACACATACATGAAAAACATTTAAAGCCTCTCGGCAGTGCCGGTTTCACATCAATACATCCGCCCTGTACAAAGACTCCTGTGCGGCTTAAGGATTCAGTTTGATCCTTTTTTATTACTTTTATTTTGTTGTTTTACATTATCATTGTTGCTTGTTGTCTGTTTCTTATGTCTGTTTCTGGTTACATATCTATCCGCAACAGCAGAGTACCACTTCCATAGGACGTTCCGCATGGTGGTGGATGAATGCTACTGGTTTTTTATGTAATCCTGTACAACAGCACGACTGTTTGTACCAACAGTCGTGACAAAATAGCTGTCCGTCCAGAAATACGGTTTCCAATAGTATTTCCCAACTTCCTTTGGGTAGTCACGTCTTGTAAAACGCGCCGTTTTCGTTTTGACCACATTTGCAAACTCCATAGGTGACATGTCTGGTCCTGTTTCGAATAGCAAGTGTACATGATCCGGCTCACCATTTATTTCCAGTATCCGGTACCCGCGTTCATCACACAGATCTTTAATGATGTTGTAAACACTTTCTTTTACTTTACCCTGCAGCACGGGTTTCCTGTACTTTGTTACCAGTACCATATGGTACTGCAGCAGAAAACAGCTGTGGCGGTTTGTATAATAAAGCTGGTCTTTTTTACGCTTATACATGAGATTTTCCTTACCATCCATTTGTTTTTATGTTATAATTATACCACAGAAACAAAGGCTTTTAAAGAGGTACACCCATACGTATTCAGTATCACGGATCATGATAAAAGAACAGCATCCTTTATATAGTTACTGCATGGAGACTACTGCAGCTTCCAAGCGGCTTTATAATGCTGCCCTCTTTCGTATCCGCAACCGTTTTACCGGTTACCGCAAGGTTGCCCTTACGGATCATGAACTGCAGGTACTTGAAGAACTGGATACCCTATAGAAGTCCGGCATCCATACCGGAAAGATAAAGTCTGTTCTTTCATACGGCAGGCTTGAGAAACTCATGCGTGTAACAGACAATCCGGACTTCTTCTGTCCATCATTATCAAAACAGACAGCGCTGCATGTACTTAAGGATGCCACAAATGACTTCGACAACTGGCTCAAGGCATTGAAATCATACAAAAAGTATCCATCAAAGTTCCTTGGCCGTCCAAAGATGCCGGGATATATCAAGTCTGACATCCGTACTACATGCCTTACCAACCAGGACTGTACCATAAAGAACGGTATCCTTAAGTTTCCACTTGCGCAGTCATTGAGGTACCACAGGTGCCGGATGATGCAAAGCTTGTAGAGGTAAAGATCAAACCTTACTATGGCAACTTTATGATCCTTTGTACCATTGAAACAGAAAGTGTGTCTGTAACAGAAGACAGACCGTTCATGGCAGGTATTGATTTTGGAGTAGACAACACTGCAGCTATCGTAACAAACGAGGGCTATGCCCTTTTGTTCCAGGGCGGTGCATTAAAGTCTGCCAACCAGCACTTCAATAAGGAACGGGCACGTCTTATATCCTGTATCACTGTCGGACACAAGACAGAGGAGAATGTCACTTCAAAACGCTTAAGGAATCTTTCCATGCACCGTGACCTGTTCCTGCGTGACCAGATGCATAAGATCAGCAGTCTGATTGTCAGCTTCTGTGTAAAGCATAACGTCGGCACACTTGTACTTGGTGTCAATCCGTTATGGAAACAGTATTCATCCCTTGGTGATGTAGGAAACCAGAACTTTGTGCAGATCCCACTTGCCGTGCTCAAGTTCATGATCACATACAAAGTACAGAGATCCGGCATTACGGTCATGGAACAGGAAGAATCCTATACTTCAAAAGCGGACTTCTTAAGCCATGATTTCATACCAACATACGGAGTGGATGATGACAGGGCTGATTTCTCAGGACTGCGTGTAAAGCGTGGACTGTACAAAAGCGGTACCGGAACATATCTGAATGCAGATGTTAACGGTGCGGCAAATATACTGCGTAAAGCAGTACCGGATGCTTTTATAAAAGTAAATGACTTTTCATACCTTAAGCATCCATACGTTTATGGATTCCACGAAGTGAATCCCACAGGTATTTCTTATGCTGCATAAGCAGCGAATGAATAGTGGCTGTGTGAACCAGCCATAGTGGTACGGACAGCCGGGAGACCGGTTGGAAACAGGCAACTGTCACGACTGCTTAGATACCATTTCCATAGGATACTCCGCATGGGAGTGGTAGTTCATATTTACTTATGTTTTTCCTTCTGATAGTAATAAGGTATCCTTCCGGATTACTAAACCAGACGATAACGTTTTCATCCCAGAATAAGTTGGATGTTGCCTTCTTAGTCGGAATCATGTGTCCGGTAGCATTAACAATATTTGATATTGTAATATTTCATATTAAAAAGTGGATCGAAAAACAAGTCAGTAAGTAAAAGAGGAAAGGGAAATGTATGAGTGAGAATAATACAAAACAGGAATTATGGGACGGAATAGAAGTTTTTGCTATTATTGACCCAAACAAAAAACAGACACTGCGGAATTTTATTCTTCAGCTTGGAGAAACTGTTCTTTCAGAAATTGCGGACACAGCGGCAGAATCTAAGGATCACTCTGCAATCCACTCCTGTATTGCGGCTATTCATATGCCGGAAGATATCGATAATCCGGAGAAGATTAAAAAGGTAGCGCAGGACATTCTTCATGAAAATAGTGAATCCCGGTATCCGTGACCGTATAGAATATCTTACGGGTCGTTTACACGTTTTTGCAGACATGGCATTAACATTCCGCGACCAAGAACAAAAAATGGGCAGGTAATAATGAGAGGAAAAAATAAATCATGAATAAGAAAGATATAGAATCAATAGTATTTTTGGTTTCTGCCACTATTATGATGATGCAATGCAAAATAACAACGAGAAACTCAAGGCACGGAATCAGGGTAGATATGCAGCAATGTTTGATTTGCTACATGAATTGGAGATTTATGAAAAGGAGGAAACGTGATAAAAACAATGAATAACAATTTTTATTTATATGAGAATAATATAAGAGAGTCAGGAAATAATGAACTCGTTTTTGGCGAGCCTGGACAGGGACAAACCATTTGTTTAAAGCAGGAATTATTACAATTTGCAGCTAAACACATGAGCAACATGGAAGATAAATTTCAAGTTTTTGTGATTGATAAGAGTGGAGAGCTTTTATCATTAGCTAATGTTTCTAAGGGACATGCTATTTCTATCAAAGATTCCGGCGTCGACATTTTTGAAAAATGTAATTCCATCAAAGAAAATGAGGATGAAGGTGTCTGTTGGGGCCGCAGGTGTTATATTGCATTTGATTTTGCTGTTGCTTTATGCGAACAACTATACAGGAAATATCTCTCTAGCCGTACTAAATCTTATATATATGATATTGTACGGCGGATGTATGAAGATAATGGTTTGAAACCCACAATGTCAACCTTTTACAATGAACTCACTCAGATAAAAGATAGCTCTGAAATAAATAACTTGTGCGAGTACATCAAGTTGTTTTGTAAACCCAATAACACGCCAGAAGGAAAAGAAAATAAACTTATTGTTTATGATCTGCATGAATTTCCCGAAGCGTATATGGGTGCTGCGTATGTTTTTTGCCTGTTGGATATATATAAACATATGAAAGAAAATTACAAAAATGGAATCAAAACATATGTTTACATAGATAGCATGTATCAACTTTTTTCATTCGATGGTTATGGTTCTGCAGATATTCTTTCTCATATGTGGATTGCGGCAAGAATGCATAATGCTTCTTTTTACGGAATATGTGATGACATTAGTATACTTAAAACATCGTGTGGTAACAAAATTCTCATGTATACGCAAAATATCCGCATTTTTCATTTGAATTCATATGACTGCAATTTATTAAAGAAGATATTAGATTTTTCTGATGAGGAATCTTTACTTATTTTAAATCTGCATCTGGGTAATGGATTGTTTGTGTGTGATAATAATATTTACCCGTTTAGAATATTTATGGGAAACGTTAATCAGAAAATTCAGTAAAAGAATAAGAAAAACAGGAGAAATAACAGAATATTTCCCTCTGGATTAAGAGACACGGTTTAATGCCATGTCTCTTTTTTTTTACCCATTTTTGCACCGTTTCTTTCTTTGCATTTTAATTCTGCATTATTTCATGCAAAAACCGCCAAAAATATCCTTGCAAAACCGCCATTGCATATTGAGTGTAAGGAGGAATGAAGGAGATCGGTGAATGCAGCCCACCTTTTTCTTAGTTCAGTACTTAAATCCAAATCCAATGACAAATGAGAGGTGAAAAGAATGGGAACTAAAAGAATTTGTATAGACGTTCCAAGTGAACTTGCGATGGCGGACGAAATCCGCATCCGATTAAAATGCGAAAAGACTGACAGTATCCGTAAAGATGACCATAATACGGAAATGCCTAAAAGATATATGGGGAAGAAACAGGAGGGGGGAAGTTTCCGTTGAAACTCAAAGAATGCATTAAGGTATTTCTGAACAAATGGTTTGGAAAAGGCCCAGATGGGAAAACGAACCCGCACCAGCTTACCCTTCTTACAGCAGTCATCGGCTTTCCGGTCGCGGTGCTTTTGCATCTGCAGATGGGGTATGAGATGGGGACGAACCCGAGAGTGCCGCCGCTTCAGAACCTGATGAGTGCGCTGGCACACCTGCCAGAAGTGAAAAGACTGGTGCAGAAAAGCAGCTACTATACGTGGGATTATAACTTTTCCTATTCCTGGCTGATTTTTTTCATTTACATCAGTATTGTATTTGCCATGTATATCAATAATGAACGTTTTAAGCGTCTTGAAAAAAATTCAAAAGGTGATGAAAAATGGAATGACTGGAAATGGCATAACTTGAACCGTGTTTACCCAAAAGATAAACCGGAAATTTCAGAACCGGAGGAAAATTCCAACAAAATTGGAAATGCCATCCTTGGTCAGAAGACGAGATTGAACATGGAGGATGTCTGGGGAATGAACCTCAACATGCTGATACAGGGATCTCCTGGATCTGGTAAAACGCGTTATGTGTTAAAACCGAACCTGCTTCAGTTTAACAGTTCCTATGTTATTACTGATCCATCAGGAGAGTTGATCCGGGCGTCCGGAAAGGCATTGATGGAACATGGGTACCGTATCAAGGTGTTCAATCTGGATGATATGTCATTTTCCTGCCAATACAACCCGTTCCGGTATATCAAAAGCGATGATGATGTGTTAACACTGGTTGAATGTTTGATGAAGAATACGGATGACTCGAAATCAAGCAAAGGAGACCAGTTTTTTACAAAAGCCGAACAGTGTTTATTTTTATCCATTTTTTATTACATTGTGCATGTATATAAAGATCAGCCGGAGAAACAGAACTTAAATGAAGTCATGAGAATGCTTTTGATGGCAAAAGTATCGGAGCAGAAAGAAGATATGGAATCAGATCTGGATAAGTTGTTCAACAAGCTGGACAGAAACCATATTGCTGTGAAGAATTACACGATTTTTAAACAGGGTACTGGAAAGACGTTAAAATCCATCCTTATTTCTGCCGGTGTACGTATGGCTCCGTTTAACATTCCTGGTGTAATCAACCTTGTTGCGGATGATACGGTACATCTGGAAGAAGTCGGGGACAGGAAACAGGCATTGTTCATCATCACACCGTCTGAAAAGCCAACCTATAACTTCCTTGCTGCGATGATGTACACCCAGTTGTTTCAGGCACTTTATAACAGAAGTGCAGAGAATAAAGACCGCTGGATGATTAAAAAAGGACCAAATACAACATTACGCAGTCCTATTTTTAAGACAACTGAACAAAAAAAGAAATACAAAGAAGATCTGGAAAGGGAAAGAGAAAAATATCTGGAGGCAGAAGATGCAGACGACGATCCAGAAGCACCTGAGTTCCAGAAAGAAAATGAAAATGGTATCCGGCTTCTGCCAAAATACAGAATTAAGGATAAGAGTACAGGAGAAATTCTTCAGGAATTCCAGAGTCCGCAGGAAAAGGCATTGTTTATGGACTGTATTAAAAACGGGGAAATTGTGTTTTCGCAGAATGAACGCCTTCCTTGTAACGTCCGTTGTATGTTAGATGAGTTTGCGAACACGGGAGAGATCCCGAACTTCCAGAGTATCCTTAATACATGCCGGAAATACGATATCAGCTGTATGGTAATCATCCAGTCGCTCGGTCAGTTAAAGCAGATGTATGATAAGGATTATTCATCGATCATCGATGGATGTAGTACCCAGATGTACCTCGCAATTCAGGATGCAGACGATCTGAAGCGTGTATCCGAACTGCTTGGAAACAAGACTGTAGACGTAAAGAATACTTCCAGAAGTTTTGGCTCAAAAGGAAGCGATTCCCAGTCAATCAATACGGATTCCGCGGCTCTTATGACAGCATCACAGATCCGCCGTATGGATCCAAAGAAATGTCTGATCTTTATATCCGGAGAAGCGCCATTCCTGGATGATAAATTTGCCCTAGAAAAGCACGTAAATTATCCACAGCTTGCAGACAGTAACCCGGAAAACAAATTCAATTTCCGCGAATACTTCTACATTGTCCCGAAAAAGACAGAAGAAGAGGAGAAAAAGCTCCAGCAGACATTCCGTGCAAGCAAAGCCGGACAGGAGAAATTTAAGGGGCGTAAAAAGATGAAAGCTGTCACCATGAAAAATGCGGCCGAACTTGCGCAGAAAAATGCATATGAACCGCAGGAAAAGGGCAAGGAATTGGATACCGAGGAACGGGTAGAGTCTATACAGGGATTGATTGATAATTCCGCAGGTAATAGACGTGTTAAAGATCAGTTGGAAAAAGATGTCAAAATTGGAAACATCAAAAAAGATGGCAACGGGATTATTCATGTTGATCACCCGAATAAGGAAGAGCAGTTTGCTGATGATGATGAAAATGCCGTTGCTGATGCTGATAATGGAGATATAATGTCTTATATGATGAATTAAGCTTGCTGTTTCTCGGGAGAGGTGGAGTTATTCTGCCTCTCTTTTTTTCCCTTCAAAAATCCTATTCCATATTTATGGTAGAGAGATTTTTTCTACAACCCGGAAAGGAAGGTTCATTTTCTTCCCCGGTTTCTTTCTGGAGAAAAAAAGAAGGAGGAGAAGATGCGCCTTAAAATAGAAACAAATGAGACAACAAAAGAGAAAATAGGATCCGCTTTGAAGGGATCATTTGATGCACGCAAGGATCATATGACAAGGGAAGCTTTGAGGGCTGGTACAAGTGTGGGAGATGAAGACCGGGATTTTGCAACAGGAATGAACGTTGCCCGTACATACGGCATGCCACTTGTATCTGTTTCTGCCGCTGCCCTGGCGGGGTTTGCAGCCCATATGGAAGCAGAGTCATATGACCGGATTTTACACGGGAAAACAAGGATTGATTCTTCCGATGGGGATAGTTCCGGTACGGAAAGTCTTTCATCATCTGTAAAACCGGAACAGCCTTCTGCTGGAGATGCCACGACATCCGCGCACAGTTACAAAAATCCGGCAGCGCATTCAGGTGGAAGTTACATGGAACCACTCCATACGCCTGGCGTACCGCCGATTTCATCTGGACAGAATATGCCAGGTTCTTCCATTGCGCCAGCCATGCGGGATGTGTATCATCAGAGCGCAGCCCGGTCTTCCGATGGGGAGAGTTCCGGTACGGAAAGTCTTTCATCATCTGTAAACCCGAAACAGCCTTCTGCTGGGGATGTCACGACATCCGCGCACAGTTACAAAAATCCGGCAGCGCATTCAGGTGGAAGTTACATGGAACCACTCCATACGCCTGGCGTACCGCCGATTTCATCTGGACAGAATATGCCAGGTTCTTCCATTGCGCCAGCCATGCGGGATGTGTATCATCAGAGCGCAGCCCGGTCTTCCGATGGGGAGAGTTCCGGTACGGAAAGTCTTTCATCATCTGTAAACCCGAAACAGCCTTCTGCTGGGGATGTCACGACATCCGCGCACAGTTACAAAAATCCGGCAGCGCATTCAGGTGGAAGTTACATGGAACCACTCCATACGCCTGGCGTACCGCCGATTTCATCTGGACAGAATATGCCAGGTTCTTCCATTGCGCCAGCCATGCGGGATGTGTATCATCAGAGCGCAGTCCGGCATAGCAACAATACGTTTTCGGACTCCGGCGCAAAAGGAAATGGAATCGCAACGCACAATCAGGATATGCCAGCTGCACCGGGCATAGGAGCTTATAACCCGCAAAGCGGTTCATCCAGATTTCCAGCAGGGATTCCTGTAAGCAGAGCAGTACAGGTAACGGGGTTAAACTTAAATCATATAGGAAATGGTGCGTCATTATCTGTGTATAAAGATATAACCATGCAGTCTGTTACCCGGTCGATGAAAACCACACCGGTACAGCTCTTACCAGTAGTAGCAAAGACATCGGAGAATCTGCCTGTACCGGTTTCACAGGGGCATCTTGGCATTGTGCCCCTGTCTTCAGTGATGAAAGAAACAGGACTGAGTTTAGGTGCGGGAACTACAGAAAATGGAATCCCTGTTTCATCCATCCGAGACTTCTTCTCCCATCAGAGGGGAATGAACCATGTAGGGGACGGAATTTCTCTGGCTCATCCGAAAATAGCAGAAACGAGTGCCACTGTATGGAGAAATGCAGCACGGTTCCGTTACAATTACGTGGATGCAAGAAAAGAGATTGATGCAGTTGCAAACGGGGCACGGTATGTTTCTGAGTTTACCAGGGTTAAACCGTTTGGGGTTTCCCATATTGACATCAACCGTGATCCGCTTGCTGTTGGGCCGCAGATAGCCAAAATCCATTTTAACGGCAATGAAAAGGGGATGTTAGACGGGTTCCATGTCACAGAGCTGTCAGAAATGCCGCTTTCTATGAAAGTCGGAGTGGAAGACCGGTTTTTTGTACCGACATCCATGATCAGAAAAACATCTGTGAAAGGTGCTCCTTCCACAACCGATTTCTTCAAAAGCCGTGGATGGGATTCCGGAATAACCGCAATCAATGCAGATACCGGGGAAATCATAGGACGCGTTTACACACGGAAAACGGGAGAGATTTTCAATAATGCCGGACAGGTATCATCAAACAACCAGATCTTTAAGCAATATATGAAGGCAAAGGGCATCACAAAACATACCCCGCTTAAAAAGCTTACAAAAGAAGAACGTCTGGTACAGGAACTTGCAAGGAAGAGCTCCAAAACGGGACGTTTTATCCGTATCAAGAAGCTTGCCCTGCGCCAGTTCAGGATGAGTCTGTTCAATATTCCGATGAAGGATATCCGGAATACCGAATTTGGCAAAGGACTGGATGTTGCACAAAGAACTATGATGGTTACGCGTACCGCAACTGCACCGGTAGGACGTCTGATCAAACGACAGACATTAAAGAAGCTGGATGCAGCGGTGTTCCGGCGTACAAAGCTGCTGCTTGAAGCAAAGAAAGTCGGTTTTGCAGATATCAAAACATTAAAGGCTCTCGCCCCGGACAAATACCGTGAGGTATTAAAGAATATTAACCGGGCGGTGTTAAAGCAGAATGCAAATGGAATGTTTGCAAACTGGATTTACGAGAAAACCATGGGAAATCTGAATGCGGGAATCCAGAAGATTACGCAGGCTATCGAAAAGAAAACGTCAGGCACTGTCAATACAGCAGCCAGCAAGTTTGGAAATGTCTCACAGAACGTCTATGAATCCGGTGGAATTGGAGCGTATAAAAAGAAACTGGTCGCAAAGACGAAAGATAAAGCTAAAAAACAGCTGAAAAAGACTGCCAAGAAAGTGTTCAAAAAGACTTTCCGATGGAAACCTGCGCAAAAATTCTACCGTTTGCTATATAACCAGACAAAAGCGTTGAAAAAAGGACTGAATGCAGTAAAAATCGCAATGGCCGCAATAAAACAGGCATTGAGGACGATTCTGCTTTTGTTTTTACAGGTGATCATTATATTTCTTATTGTTCTGTTCCTGATTGATACGGTTTTATGTTTCCTGCAGGTTACAGCAAATGCAATTTCTGGATTTACTGGATTTACAACAATTGCGGATGGGGATGACCTGGAAACAGCCTATAATGAACAGTTGGATGTAACAGATCTAACAGATGAACTGCACGATCTGCATAAAGATTATGCAAAAGTAATTAAAAAAGCAATAAGAGATAACGACGCAGTTCCGACTCCAGTATACGATAATGGTTCAAAGGAAAATTACAAAGAATGTATCTCCGCTTTAACCATCATGGCAAATTACGATTATGGAGCAGCTGGGAAAAAGGTGACGGAAAGCGATCTGAAACAGGTTTATGATAAGACGCACCTTTATTCGGTGGTTCCTACGGAATTTACCGGCACAAGGAGCACAGGGAAGAAGGATAAAGATGGTAACCCGATTATGGAAAGTTACACATATATTAAAAATGTCATCCATGTAAAGATTATGCGTGACCAGGCAGTTGTTAACCAGACTATGTATGAACAGGTAGAAAATGGAGGAAGTTCAACCATTCCGGAACCGGATAAAATTTCAAATAATAACTGGATTGAATGTGTAAAGAGCACAAAGCAGCTACTGGCATCTAAGGTTGGCTATTACGGCTATGGACAGTATCGGACATTTTCCTATAATGGGAAATCCTATACCATCCGAATTGACTGTTCCGGATATGTAAGTGCCTGTTTGTATTTTTACGGACTCCAGTCCGGATTAAACGCGTATTCTTCAGCGGGACTGGAAGGTAATATCCCAGGCTTTGTCAAATATACATGGAATGGTTCCACCAAGAATCTACAGGTAGGCGATATCCTTGTTTATGATGGACACACGGAAATCTGGGCCGGAAAAGGGCAGGTGTATAATTACGGAAGTAATGATTCTGCAAAAGTTCCGGGCCCAACAAATTGGGGAAGTGACCATACACCTAAATGTATTCAGAGAATAAAAAAGTCTGAATCAACGAGGACACAGGACAAAGCAGTAAGTAAAGATTCCAGCAAGGATACAAAGCTGGATATTAAATCAAACCCAAAGGATAATAAGACCGGAGTTGTTACGAGCACAGCGAATCCAACGCTGACAGGAGTTAAATATTACGATGCTTCTGTTCCAGTAAATCCGAACTATAAGGGAAATAAGACATATATGAGTTACACAGCAATCAAGTCTAAATCAAGCAGGCAATATCAACTGCAACATACGCCTGGAATGACAACTGACCATGATGGCTACAGAAGATTTGGTGACCGGTATGTTATAGCTGTAGGATCAGGAGTAATTGGACAAAATGTTTCAAATGATAAACATTATATGCTGATTGGACAGTATGTTGATCTTATATTAGAAAATGGTGTAACTATAAAATGCGTAGTAGGAGATGCAAAATCAAATGATCATACAGATTTAGCCACACATTTTTTCACATGTCGCTGGCCGGGACATGCCAATTATGTACCATCATGGTGTTGTAGTGAATTTGTTACAGATGGTACACCTGCACAAGTTCCTAATCGCCACGCAAAGGGCTGGTCTGCTAAGGTTGCCACCATTCGCGTGTATGATAAAAATGCATTGGGATCAAGCGGTTATACCGGTACAAGTGCGGATGGTGATGTTGGTATAGAGAATGAAATCGAGTACAATAAAGCCGGAAATGAAGTTGGCGGCGTAACAGCACTCTCCAATACACTTAAAAAATACCAGGAAAAATATGATGATGGTGAATTTAAACTGAAATATAAGAAACGTTCAAAACATATTATTAAGAATGGTTCTAAAGTTACGTCACTTGATTATCTGCGGTTTATTTATGCGAAGCATGGAGTTTCGTTGCCGGTTATTTCCGAATCTATTTCTGGGACGTTGAAGGAAGCTAAGAAACGTGGCATAGGTGACATTATGCTTTATAAGAGGGATGCAACATCAGGGGATGGTGACTCGAATGTCGTTGCGTTTGCTTATATCGGAGATGGCAAAGTGACAGGATTTGTCGGAAAGGATTTTGAAGACAAAAATGGCACCGAATACCCGGATAATTGTATCATAACAATTGATGTAAAGAATCTGGCAAAGAAAAATAAATCATGCTGGTATGATGTAAGTGGTATTCTTGTCGACCAGGCATATGGGGCATCCCCGTCTACCGGATTCGGCGGATGGCAGGAGGATACCGTTGACATGTACAATGCAGTTTATGGCAACAGCGAGATGTGGGTCGAGAACGCGGAATCTTCCAATGATGTATACCAGACCTGCTATAAAGGCTATTATGAGGATGACTTTGTAAGTGATGTTAAAGCCAAAGTCAGTCGTGCAGATAAGAATGCCTTTAAAGATAGTATCAAAGATGCTGCAATGTATGCTTACAACGAATACGGAATTCTCCCGAGTCTGTATGCGGCACTCGCGTGTGACAGTAGTAATTATGGTTCTACGGTTCTTTCTGGAAAGTATCACAATCCGTTACAGCTGAAATGGCACAAGGGTTGCCAGTGGAATGTGGTTTCCAACCCGGCAGACACGTCTTCTGATGTGCACGGAAATAAGAGCAACTATATTTCCTGCAGTTCGTATAAGGATAACGTGGATGCATGGGTAGAACAGATGGATGCGTCCGTAAAGGGAACCCTTTTCAGAGGACAACTCGCAATGATTGCAGACAAGGATGAAAGTCTGCTGAACGATGGAATATCCGGACTGTATGAGCTTGAAGTCAGATACTATCTGAATGACAGCTCGGATGCGGATATCGAACGTATAATCAAGGTAATCGAAACGAACAAGTTTGAGAAATGGGATCGGGAAGCAAAGGGAAATTAATCCCGTGTTTTCACTATATCAGTACAAAAAAAAGAAGAGGCAGTGAACGCTTCTTCTTTTTTTTGTGTTACATATTAAAGGTGACGGCAAAAATATACGTATACCTTATAAGGGGGAAAGGAAAAGACGATGAAACAGAGACAGTACAATGCATTTGAAATAGAGTTTAAGAGCCACACTCTGGACAAGGAAGAGTTCCTGAATATGGATGAGACCGATAAGACAAACTATCTGGATTTCCTGACCGAAAAGGAAATCCGCCTACGGGAACGGGCAGAAAATGAAAAGAAGCGCCCAAAACTTGTCAAGAAGCTTAATAAAGATGCAGACAAAATCCACGACTTCTTACAGATGATTAACAAGGAAAGAGAACAGGGAAAAGAAGAACGGCAGGAAAACGATGAAATTCCAAGAAATAAAAAACAGCAGGAAGCAAGAGACTCTTACATGGACCCGGGAATTAATAAGCAGATCAATATATTCATTGAGCAGAATGGTCTTGAAGGACACCGGATCTTTTACAGCCGGGCAACCGGGCAGCTGATTGACAATTCCGCAGCCGGAGAAGCGATTGCTGTCGTAAAGGAAAAGAACGGTGTCCTGACAATTACGAGAAATAACATTATTGACCAGATCAAGGCTGCGGAACAGCAGGCACTGAATGATGTTAAGGAAGCTGTCGGAGATGCGGATGATTTCTCCAGGGTATATATGGTACACAAGAAAAATGGGAATAATACCATTTATGCGGATTTCCAGAAAGGTGAGAAAAAGGAAACGCTCCCGATCCGTGAGTTTTACTTCCAGAAAACTTCCTTCACAAAAGAGCACCGGGAAGCAATGTATAAAGAAGCCGAGGCAGTTGCGGAGCGGCTGAAAGAGCGTATTAAAAATGCAGTATTAAAAACTGACCAGTATCTGAAAGAGAAACTGCATCTGGAAGAAGAATATGCGGAAACATTTGAGGAAGAAGCAGTAAACGAAAAGGAAGAAGAAGCCAGGGATGAGACAAAACGGAAAGTGGAAAAAGGGGAAGAAAAATCTTCCAGACCTGTCCTGTATAAGGGAAAGGATATCTCTGAGGCATTGCAGGAGACCAAGAACCGCCATGAAATTAAAAACGAGGATATGGTATTCCATGTTGACGGAATGGATTTTGATATGAAAAATATCAAAGGATATACCCTGATTGCGATTAACCAGAGCATGGAACTTGAAGGGTTTGATCCAAAATCCCTGACAGTACTTTATGATTCTCGAAAAAATTACGGCTTTGTGGTTGGCAATATCATCGGTAAAAACGCAGATATCTGTGTCCGCTTCGGTAACATTGATAGTGACAAAAATATTGAATACCTCGATGATCGCGATATCTATGAGCAGATTGAACAGTCAAAACAGATTAAGAAAGAAACTTTGGAACAGGAATCCACAGTATCCAAACCAGAAGCTGCCGGGGAGTCAAAGGAAAAACCGGAAGCAGAGGAAACGAAAGAATCGCGGCAGAAGGAAGTGGATGAATTTGACCTGCACGCGCAGGAATTTGATATTTCCTCCACATGGAAAGCCCCAGCTGCACATGAGATGGACGCGATCAAAGTTGTGTGCTCCATGGAGGGCGATTTCTTTGCCACGATTGATTCTGACGGAAACATCCATGATGGGGAAAGCAACCATACCGTGGATGCAAAGAGTGATGTAGGAAAGAATCTTATCGAGTCGCTTGACCAGATTGCAATTGCTTCCGGGGTAGAGAGGGATAACCTTGTAATCGTTGACGGATGCTCCTATGTTACGACCACGGATGGACGACAGGTTGGAATCCTTTCCCCGGATGGCGAAGTCCTTGCGACCGAAATTGACATCCGGGAACAGCAGATCCTGTTTGATTTTGCAAAGGAACATTCCATTGCCTTAAAAGATATTGACACGGACGGAAAGGTGATTTTTGCGAAAGAGAACCAGGCAGTCCTTGCGGAATTCTGCGAATCCGTACAGGAAAATATTCTGTCCGGAGACAAGCTTGAGATGCATTTTGATGAAAAAGCAGTCAGTGAGATAAAAGATTCCGGCAACAGAGCCGAAACTGTTGAACAGGGTGGAAAGGAGACAGCAGAACCGGATAACGACAGGGATACAAGGGAAAAAGAAGATGATAATAGGGAAGAAGTTCCTTTCGATGAAGCCTTTGATTTCGACATGGATTTTGGCGACCGTTAAATATGATTTTCAGATGGGTGTTTGCACTTACAGGCTCCCATCTTTTTTACTTACAGGGGTACGCTTCCGTACCAATGGAAAAATGTTTAAAAACTTTTCAGATTCGTTTTGACGATTTCCCAAACGGCGCAATATACAAAGTAGAAAGAACAGTTAGACACAAAAACATTTTGGGAATTTTGAAATAAGTTGTATAATGGACAACAGGGGAAGCGCAAAGGAGAATGAATTATGGATAAAGATGCATTGATTTTAATTATTTCAATCATAGCAGTAGGCTGGGTACTGGCACAGATAAGCAGTGCAGCCGGACGGAAATCAAGACAGAAGGCGTCAGAGCAGAAGGCTCCAAAGGCAGAATCAATTAGGACGATCTTCCAGTATATGGATGCATCGCAGGAACTGCTTGACCGGGTTAATGAACTGAATGGCAAGTATATCAAGCTGATTGCAGACAAGCATCAGCTGATCGCCATTATGAATGATCCGGCTGCTTTGGATAAATTAAACCAGATTGAAAAGGATTTTAACAACTGCGTGCTTGATGCCACCGTATTCCGGGACCAGATAGACCGTAGCATCCAGTTAAGAGACATCGACCTTGATCTGTATAACAATCTGGAAGACATTGTTACCTATATGGAGATGTATATCCAGGCAATCGAAGATCTGGATGTTGACATGTATGATGCAGATGACAGGAATGCTTACGAGGACAGAACTGCCTGGGAGAATGAAGCAAGAGCCGGTATGCATGGCCATGTGTATCAGGAATTTTATGAAAGGAATGATGCTTACCACGATGAATACCGGTACCAGAGACAGACTGGGCATCAGAGTCAAACCAGTAACCAGTATAACAACTATAACAACGGAAGCCAGCAGCAGAATAATCAGTACCAACAACAGCAGCAACAGCAGAGTTCTGGAAGTGCACAGGATACAGACAGCTACTTTGCCGGATGTACAACGATGGAAGAGGTCGAAAAGAGGTACAAAGCACTTGCAAAAGTTTTCCACCCAGACAGCCAGACTGGAAACGATGTTTCCTTCAAACAGCTGCAGGTGGCTTACGAGACTGCAAAGAAGAAATTTTAAACAGACGCAAGACAAGAGTTACCCAATTGGGTGGCTCTTTTTTTTGTCTTTGTAAAGAGCATTGCATATTAAAGATGAAGAGATCACGAAGAAAGAGAGGGATTAGTAACATTGAAAGGTACAAAATATTACAGTGTTATAGGATTGTCTGTTGCAGGTATCCTGTCTATTGGCATTGGCATCATCATGCTGTTAGAAGGAGGTATCGCTCAGCTCAATGCATTGTCGAATGGTTCTGCCGCGCCGGACGACTGTATACAGGGGATTGCTGGGCTTATCCTTATCCTGTTTGGAATTGTCTCCTACAAGCCCCTGGATGCCAAAAGGAAACAGCTGCGTGAAGAATATGAATATGATGAAAACGGCGTAAGTCGGAAGAGAGGGAAGTTTTCCGATCTGTCTGCACAGGAACGAGTAAAAATTGAAGAGCAGAAAATGCTTGATGCGGAAAGAATCCTTGATTCCCCGACCGTAAAGAAGATTACGCATAAAGGAGAAGAGGATCCCGTTGCGGCAATGGATCATCTGGTCGGACTTCCAAAGATCAAAAATCAGATGCGTGAGATGGCAGCAAGAATGCAGTACGAATTACAGGAATATGAAAAGACGGGAAAGAAGCTGAAAAAAGGACAGACCATCCCGCATTCGTCCATGCATATGTGTTTCTTTGGACCTCCGGGAACCGGAAAAACGACCTGTGCGAGAATCATGACAGGATTTTTGTATCAGTACCGCTATATCAAGAAGAACCAGTGTGTTGAAGTGGACGGCAACTTCTTTCGCGGTATGGCACCGGGAGAAAGTACAAAAAAGACAAGAATGTTGATTCAGCGTGCGTTAGGCGGTGTCCTGTTTATTGATGAAGCTTATTCCCTTGTAAACAGCGCAGACAGACAGGAAGTGATTGCCACGATTGTAAAGGAGATGGAAGACCGAAGGGAAGACCTGATTGTGATTTTTGCGGGATATGACAGGGAGATGCGGCAGTTCCTTGACACTAACCCTGGACTTAGGAGCCGGATAAAATATGACTTGTGGTTCGGAAATTATACAATCAATGACTTAAGCGAAATCTTCCGTATTTCTGCGAATGAGAAGGGCTTTGTTGTCAGTGCTGATATGGACACCGTATTTCGTGAAAGAATTGAAAAAGAAATGCATGCAAAAGATTTCGGAAATGCAAGAACCGTCCGCACTCTTCTTGAGAAAGTGATTGACCGTCACGCGGTAAACATTATTGACCATATCCTGCCGGAAACAGACCGGTACGTTTTACAGCAGTGCGATATGCCAGCCGCCGGCCGGTTTTAAAAAAATATAAAAAATCCGCAAATTCTTTTGACGATTTGCAAAAAGACTCAATATATAAAGCATGAGACAATACTTACCTGCAAAGAAAAGAGAATATTATGGGAAAAAGAACGATAAAAACAACGATATCTGAAAACACAGGAGAAATGAAAAAAGAGAATGAAGCGCCCGCTGCATCCGTCAATATCCGCCCAGAAGACTTTAATGGGTATATAGGGCAGGAAAAAGTAAAAGAACAAGTGCTTACAGCTGTAAAATCTGCTATTATCCGGAGTGCACCGGTAGAGCATATCCTGTTTTACGGGCCTCCAGGGCTTGGGAAAACGACAATGGCACATATTGTTGCGAATGCCCGGAAAAGCAACCTCAAGGAAGTGACCGGACCGATGATTGAGCATCCCGGAGAAATGGCAGCGATTTTAAACAGCCTCCAGCCTGGGGACGTCCTGTTCATTGATGAAATCCACCGGCTGGATAAGAAGGTGGAAGAAAGCCTGTACAGTGCCATGGAGGACAGCAAGATCAATGTCGTGATCGGACAGGGTGAACAATGCAAATCACTTACAATTGACCTGCCGCCTATCACAATTATTGGAGCGACAACGAGAGCCGGGATGCTGTCTGCCCCACTGCGTGACCGTTTTGGACTGACATGCAAGATGGAATACTACAGTGCTGATGAGCTCGCCCATATCGGGAAGATCACGGCAGGAAAGCTTGGAGTTTCCATAAAAGATGAAGAGATTTATAAGATTGCAGAGGTGTCAAGGGGTACACCCCGCGTGATGAACAGTAATATCAAGCTGATCCGTGACTATGTGACAGCCAACTCCATCGAAGACGTAACAGCAGAAATCGTAACGTCTGCCATGGAACTGTACGGCATCCATGACAAAGGACTGACTGATATTGACATCCGCATACTCAATACCCTTGCGGAAGCAGAAAAACCGGTAGGACTTCTTACGCTATCACACGTTCTTGGAGAAGATGAAGGGACCATCGAAAATGTCCACGAACCATACCTTTTGATGAACCATTACGTTGAAAAGACGTCAAGAGGGCGTATTATTACAGAGAAAGGGAAGAAAATTGCGTATTCCCTGATTGCGTAGTTTGATTTTTATTTCTTTGATTTTACAGACAAGAGATCCCCCATATTTTTCTTAATACTACTTAAGAAAAAGAACGGAGGAATATGACAGTGCTGGATATTAAAGTAGATGATTTTCTTGATTTTACCGAGAAAATGCAGAATTTAGAGGACATTCTGCAGTCTTATATTCCATCAGACGAGGATCTTGACACCATGCGCCGGGAACCGGATAAGTACATGCTCTTCATGAACTATTATCTGAATGTGGAGCGGAAGATGGATGTAGCGAATGAACTCAGCGAAGAAGAACGTGAACGCCAGAAATTTGTGAAAAAACAGATCAATGAGATTGTAAGAAAAAATCTTATCATTAAATAGCGGAGGAGCCATGTAGATCATTCCTGCATGGCTTTTCTTTTGCATACATTTGGTTGTCAAAAAGCTGTTTCATATTGATTATAAAAGGATTAAAGATAAGAAAGGAAGGAAAATAATGGGAGTGACAGAGAAAGAAACACTTTATAATAAGCACGATTTCGACGAAATCAACATTCCTGCACCACAAAAGAAGGAAGACGGAAAAATTGAAATTCCGAACCTGACTGCGGAAGATATCTTCAAGCAGATTCTTCTGCATAACGAGGATGGCTATGCGGCAGACTGCATCATCGCCACGGTCGAAAGAATCCACGGGCTGCTGCAGAAAGGCTACGAGAACATTACTGAAGATGATGAGGAACTGATTGCGCAGGTTCAGCCAGAGTTCTGCAAGGTGGAGATTTATGCTTTGACAGACGATGTGTGGACAGTTTCCATGATTTTTGACTCAAAAAATGATGCCTATCTTACAGATCTTGTTATCGCTTTGGACAAATACAGGGAAATGGTAATGAATGAGCGGACAAAGACAATGGAAAAAGAAGGATATACCCCAGAAGCAATCCCGATCTTTAAGATTTCATTTTTCCCATACAGCCTCGGCGGACTTGGAGTTGGAACATTCAGTGATCCAATTGATTATTACCGGACACTGGAAGATGATGACAAATGTGGTCTCCATCTCCTGTTTGCAAATGATACCATGAATTTCGAGCAGATTTCCGCAACAGAAGACGACATTGCGGATATCCAGGCAGATGTTATCCGTGAAGAGTCCGAGAAGCAGAACTTTGAGTACCGGTCAGGGTTTTAAAGTGTAGTCCACAGAATTTTATTTCATATTGGTAATGTAAACAAAAACATTACCGAAAGGAGAAAGAAACCATGACAAATACAAAATATAGCTTATATCAGGAGGAAAACCGGCTGACTCTGGTGATTGATAACCCAACGGAAGAAACAACAGCAATGATTATGAAGCTGATGGGCGCCGGGATCAAAGATTTAACCGGGTTAAATCCTGTCAAACAGGAAGAAACTTCTGTACCGGAAAGAAAACCGGATGCTCAAAAGACTGTTGCGCAGGAACAGGAGGAAAGAAAGGAAGAAAATGCAGATGCCGGAACACAGGAGAAAGTAGCGGATGAAGCAGCTGTTCCGCCTACGGGACAAAATGCAAAGTATAGTTATGAAGAACTGCTGGAGATTGTAAAAAGCAATAAACGAATCGCTGAAATCGGTCCTGTTGAGATTGCGGTTGCAATCCATCCGTATCTTACGGATGACGAGCAGAGATTAGTTCTCATCAATATGTGTGGGAAAACACCGGAAGAGGTTGCCGGCGATAAATTGATGATCGCCTTTAAAAGTGTCTGCAGTTCAACGAAAGACATGATTCCACTTGCAAACGGGTACGTAAGACTCCTTCGAGGCAAGGAGAAACAGAGTGGTCAACAGAAATGAAAAAACGGGTGCCGTAAAGGTGCCTGTTTTTTTTATGGCTGCAAAAACGCTGTTTCATATTATTGATAGTACCAGTAAGGTGGTATCAAATTCGAAAAAAAAGAAATAGAAACAAAATACACCCAAAGAAAGGGGAATTTTATGGAGACTAAAAGTTTTGCGACAAGAGCAGAATGGAAAAAGGCTGATAACCCGAAGAAAGAAGGGAAACATATCATCGGTCTCGACCTTGGATATTCAGGGGCGAAAGGATTCTATGAGAACGGATATTTCTGTATTCCGAATTTTTCTGCTCCGATTACAGAAGATTTATTTGGTTCCCTGCACGATGGAGATATCGTGTACGAAAACCTTAAGACGAAAAAGAAATACTTCGTTGGAAAAGCAGCGATTGAATCCCTTGAGTCCGGAAGCGTGGTCGATGAATCCGCGATGTTAGACAGAAACCACTACCTGAGTGCCGAGTATCTGGTTCTTGTACATACTTCTATCGGAATGGCACTGTGGGATACCAAAACGGATGGGACGGATGTCGTAATCCAGACAGGGCTTCCGCCTGCATATTTGCGCGAGGATGAACCGCTGATCCGTTCAGTTCTTGAAGGAGAACATATTTACAAGCTTACAATCGGCAACGAAAGCCGGAGATTTCACTATACTCTCCGCCATGACAATGTGGATGTCATGCGCCAGCCAATGGGAACCTATTATTCGGTTGTGTTTGGACCAGACGGAAAGCCAACGCAAAGACTTGGGCAGTTTATGAAATCCAATATCATCATTTTTGACGGCGGTTTTGGAACCCTCGATAAATTTATTATCAAGAATCGTGGCCGTCAGAGTGTTTCCGACACGGAGCCACAGCTTGGAATGAAACGGGTATTTAGTGAAGCAAGGGACATGATTGAAAAGGATTTTAACGTGAGTATTTCCATCCCGGCTATGCAAAACTGCCTAGAAACAGGCATGTTCCAGAAAATTGACCGTATTGCACTAAAAACGAATGAGTATCCGGTCAATAAATACATTGAGCAGGCGAATGAAATGGTAAGGGAAGAAGCGTTTGATTATATCAAGAATGATCTTGCAAGTGCGCAGTTTCTGATTATGTCCGGCGGAACAGGCGCGGCATGGTACGATTATTTTTGCGAGCGGACAAAGTTCCTTAAAAATCTGCAGGTATTGGAAGGAAATTATGGTTCCGGTCTTCTGGGAATCTATTCAAATGCCAGAGGTTATTATATGGCACAGCTCCAGAATAACTAGGCAATAAGAGGTATTTTACATTATGAGGTTTAAAGACGTATTACTGGTGGAGAAATATCTCGTGTCTGCGTTTGACGATATCTGGGGAAAACTTCCAATTAGGGAAACATTTACAAAGATGATAATTGATGAAAAGTTGTATATCCACTCTATCGAGGTGTGCAAGCTTGCAACGCAGATGGCAATAACCAGGGAATGTAGCGAAACTGCAATTCACAAAATCTGCATCGCGGGACTTTTACACGATATCGGGAAAACCAGAATTTCTAAAGATATCCTTTATAAAAAAGAGCCTTTATCAGTGGATGAATTTTCTATCATAAAAAAACATCCCACAGCCGGCTATGCTATTTTGAAGAATGTGTATAAAGACGAAGAGATCTGTCAGATGGTTCTAAAGCACCACGAGAAGATAACCGGAAAAGGATACCCGTATGGGACTTCCGAGAAGACAGTTCAAGAAGAGATTATAACGGTTGCAGATATGTTCTGCGCCATGACAGAACCGAGGGTTTATCACGAGGGAAGAAATCTTTATGAAGTGTACGGTTTTATGTGCCAGAGCCATGAATTAAAACCGGAAATCTTACAGGTTCTGGCAGACAGCATTTTGTTTGAAGGATTTTAAATATCCGTCCATTTTATAACGCAGGGAAGGAGGAAACTGATGCCAAACCAAAAAAAAGATACACCAATGCAGATCACTGTAAGACTGTACCGGCAACATGATATGGATCTTGTCGGTCTTTACCGGACAAAAGATTTTAAATTTCAGAGACATATGAAAAATGCTTTAAAAGCATATGCTGAGGGCAAGGATTACCGCATCAATCATCCAGGGGATGAAGATATCCGGAAAGGATATGTCCCGAAAATTGTACAGATGCATATCTATTTAACCGTGGAACAGGATGCGGATGCAATCTCGGCACTTAAAACAATAAGAGAAGGATATAGGGGCGCTTTTCTGAAAGCCCTTTTTCGGAAATATCTAAACAACGAACCGCTTGAGGCCTATAAGGATAGAAAAGACTTAATCTTTAATGCTGAGGAAGATTATCTGGAAGCCCCTGAAGAGGCAGCAGGAAATAAGAAAGAATACGACAAAAGCAGGAAAGACTTTGGAAAATCCGGATGTGATAACTCTGCCGGGGTATCCGCAAAAAAGGATAACTGGAAAGAAAAGAGTATACCCCCGTCAGGAAAGCCGGCGCACAATCAGCACGACAGCAGGAATGGACAGTCCGGTGCCCCAGAAATACAACAGGATCATCACGCCGTGCAACAGCATCAGAAAGAAATTGAATACCGGAAACAGAAGGAAAATAAGAAAAAGATGCAGGATCATCAAAATTCTGACAGAAACCGCGCTCTCGCATCCGATACGAAACGGGAAGAACAGTGGCAACAGAACAGAACGCAGGAGACAAAAAACGGCAATCAGAATACACCAAATCCGGCAAAAAACCGTCACCAGATGAACGGCTTAGAGAACGGGGGAAAAAATTTTTCATCTCATGAGAAAAATGTGGGGACAAATACCCAAAAAGAAGATATAATGGATGAAAAAGGACGAAAGGCAGATTCCGGCCATACATCCGGAACCCCGAAGAAACGCGAAGCTTATCATCCGGAAGAAAAGACGGAAGATAAGCAAAAATTCAGCTTTTTCGATGATGGAATCGATGAAACGTCAAAAAATGACGCTCCGGCTGAAATTCCGTTCCGCAAAGAAAGACCGTCAGAAGCGGACACAGATATTCCATTTTCATTTTTCGACGATCCAGACGGTGACGCGAGTGAATTACTGGCACAGATGAACAATTTGGCTCATTAAAGAAAAGGGAGGAAGAAAATGAGTAACAGAATTAACCAATTAATAGAAGAATTAAGAGAGCAGTGCATTGCCGAGCGTCGTCCGCTTGCGGTATTTGTTGCAGATGAGACCGGCGAGGGGACTGAGTATGAATCGTGTATCCTCACCCCGATGCATCTGCAGCGTCCGTTGAAGAATGATAAGATTACTCCGCTTGTTTCTCTTTTGAATAAAAAATTCCGTATCGAATTTGCAGATGAGCAGACACCGGAAGATATCGAAGGTGCTATTTTTGAACAGCTGCGGGATGAACTCAATTAAGAACCCCAAAAATCTGACGTCCAGTAGCACCACATTGCAGAAGAGAGAGTATCTTTTTACAGGGTATTCTCTCTTTTTCGCTGTTAAAACACCATGGCATATTAATAAGTATATAAGAGAAAGAAAGGATTGTGTTTGATATGTTAGAAGAAAACTGGTGTGGAAATTTTTCAAAGCCACTTGCGGTGTTTAATAAAGCTTTTATCCGGCGCCTCGGAAAAGGTCTCCATCCGTATATCCAGCTTGAAGGAAGCGAAAAAGACTGCGCATACTGTATTAATATGGAAGCCCGACTGTTTTATGACAACGGACTCTATGAATCAGATGAAGTACTCCTTTTTAAACCGTATTCTGAAAACAGGGGAGTATATGCCGCTGGGGAATGGGTAGATGCGAACATTCCGTTATACAAAAAACTTTCAGAGAATGGTTGCCTGTTGTTCTTTACCAGTGGAAATGTACAGCGAGCAAACCATTATGACGTAACCGGGTGCGAGGCATATTCATTCCGCGAACAGTTTCTTAAAGCGAGTGATATGCCGTGTGAGGAAGGAATTTTTGATATTGTCATGGAGAAATATCCGGATGTACTTGGGTATGATATCGGAACGGCTACAAATAATACGATACTCTGCCATTATTCCCAGTATGACGATGATATCATCCATGCTGACGATTTCAAATGGGTAGAAGAGGGGAAAGAAGAGAAAACAGATGATCCTTCCCTGAATTTGGAAAGAAAGCCTGAAACTGCTGAAAAAGAAGAACAGCATACAGTAACGGTTAATGAGCCTGTTGAGACAACCACTGAAGAGCCATGCGAAGAACCTGCACCGCAGGAACGGGATCAGAGTGCAACGGATGAAGATAAGGAACAGAAACTGACGGACAAGGATAATCCAGTTCCGGCTGCAGAAAATGCAGAAAAAGATGACTTCAGGACGGATGCACATGACACACCGGATGATAAGGAACCCGAGAAAGAGTCTGCGGAAGAAACAGATACGGTTAAAGAGCCGGCAAAAGACGAAAAAGTAGCACGGGTAAAAAAACAGCAACCGGAAGCAGACAAAGAGAAACCAGCCACAAAGAAAACTCCAAAGAAGAAAAGAAATGCATATGGATTAACAGAGGAAGATGAAAGATATAATCAGATGCTTCTTTCAGAAATCCGCAAAGAGTACACGGAGCTCTTAAAATATATTATTTCCCTGAAATCATCCATATGGAAACCGATTGAGAGAATAGTGCGTAATTCACTAGAGACAAATGATTACAGCGAGTCAGTTATCCTGAAATATCTTGAATTATCAAAGGATATTACTACAGATCTTTATACTCGTCTGTATACTGTCACAGAACCGATCCGGAGAAAATTTGAAGATGGTGTAAAAAGAGAATACAAAAAACTTGTATGTTATAATTGCAGTGCGCAGTGGAAGGTTGATGTTACTTTTATGGGGAAAGATCACGATGAATCCGAATGCCCTATTTGTCAGTCATCCATCGGCTACGACAAAGATTAAGACATATGTTATAAAAAAACACTGTGGATTCCTCCACAGTGTTTTCTCCTAGTGTGCCGAGCATGGCACTAATCTTACTGGTGAAAGTC
>UMHE01011468.1_pt1 | contig 80468 bp, 64 predicted proteins | sample 1965451 | NCBI WGS metagenome assembly UMHE01 (sample SAMEA4836090, study PRJEB28245) | human gut metagenome | biome: gut microbiome; material: fecal sample | place: Denmark | collected 2008 | reverse complement strand
CAGTCATTTTTCGTAATATTGCATTTGCCTTTGGACTCTACCGCGCGGTGTCAAATGTTAAAAATGAAATTTTTTTTATAGGAAACCTTTTTTATTAACCAAAAGTGTTTAACTTTGTGAAATCATATATAGCAGAAAATGCAGGACCTCAATGGCTGTTTAAGTCCTATGGTTCTATCGTAGAAATTGAATATCAATTGTTTAATTTATTTATTGTCTAATTGTTTTTAGTATGAAAAAGCTGTTTCTATTACTTGTGACAGTACTCTCGCTCAGCGTGTGTGCATCTGCCCAGATGCGCACGGTTGTCGGTACCGTCCTCGAAGAGGGCGGCGAAGATCCAATCATTGGAGCTTCTGTGACTCCCGCCGGCAGTAATTTTGGCGTGGTTACGGACGTGAGCGGCGAGTTTCGCCTTCAAGTGGCCGACAATGTCAAGAGCATTACCGTGTCCTTCACCGGCTATGCGTCCAAGACCTTAGCCATTACTCCGGGGCACATGACAATCCATCTTTCGCCCACGACTACCGTGTTTGACGAAGTGGTTGTTGTGGCATACGGACGTGAGAAAAAGAGTGAGTACACCGGTTCGGCTTCCGTAGTTAAGGCCGACAAGTTGCAGGACGCTCTTGTGTCCAATGTCACCAATGCACTTTCCGGTAAGATGGCCGGTGTGCAGACCATGTCGTCCAACGGCCAGCCCGGAGTAGGTTCGAGCGTGCTCATTCGCGGCGTCGGCTCTATCAACGGTTCCACAGCTCCGCTTTATGTGGTCGATGGTTTCCCCTATGACGGCTCGATGAGCGACATCGCCGCCGGCGATATCGAGAGCATCACCGTGCTCAAGGATGCCGCATCCACAGCCCTCTATGGTGCTCGCGGCGCCAATGGTGTCATCATGATTACCACCAAGAAAGGTAAAGAAGGTGCCGCACAGATCACTTTTGACGCTCGCTGGGGTGGCAACTCGCGTGCCCTGAGCAACTACGACGTTATCACCGATCCCGGCGAATACTTCGAGACGCTCTATCGCTCGTTCTATACCACTCGCTACATGGATAGCAAGCTTGGCGGCGATGTACTCGCAGCCCACCGCTATGCCAATAACAGCATCTGGGGTGCTCTGGGTCAGCGCACTTTTAGCGTGCCCGATGGTCAGGACCTCATCGGTCTCAACGGCAAGTTCAATCCCAATGCCACTCCGGGTTACAGCGACGGAAACTACTACTATACGCCTGACAACTGGGCCGACGAAACATTCCGCACCGGTCTGCGTCAGGACTACTCCCTGAGCATAAGCGGTGGTGCCGGTCGCTTCACATACTATGTATCCGGCAGCTACCTCAGCGATGAAGGTATCATCGAAGGATCGGACTTCAAACGTCTGAGCACTCGCTCGACCGTAGAATATCAGGCTAAGGATTGGCTGAAATTGGGCACACAGCTCAACTACATCTACTCTACCTCCGGATATCCCGCCAGCCAGACTTCCAGCAGCTACAATTCTTCGGCCAATGCATTCGCCGTAGTCAACCAATTGGCTCCTATCTTCCCCATCTATGTACGCGATAAAGAAGGCCGCGTGATGTACAACGAGCACTATGGCAAGCCGCTGTATGACTTCGGTCTGCCTACCGATTACGGCTATGGCCGTCTGACCGCCCGCGCCTCCGGTGCATGGGCCACCGCCAACCCCGCCGGTTCGTTTGCATACGACAGCCGCGAATTCGTGTCCGATATCTTCGATGCCAGATGGTACGCCATCCTGACGCCTCTGAAAGGTCTTACCATCAGCGGTAGCGTAGGCTACTATCTTGACAACACCAAATTCAACGAACTCAACAACTCGCTTTACGGCCAGCTCGCATCCTTCGGCGGCCGTGTAGAACAGCAGATGAGTCGTAACAGCACTGTAAATCTGCAAGGTCTCGTGGACTACACCCGCACGTTTGCCGAGAAGCACACCGTAGGCATTATGGCCGCTGTCGAGTCTCAGGACGAGCGCAGCGAGTACGTGGATGCCGAAGGTCAAAACCTCTATCTCCCCGATGCAGACGTGGTTAACAACACCATCGACAATAAGCTCGGTTCGGGCGCTCGCTCCTCTCTCGGTCACCGTTCGGTACTTGCCCGTCTGAAATACAATTATGACAACCGCTACTATCTGCAGGCCTCTTGGCGTCGTGACGGTAGTTCGGCCTTCGCCAAAGATCACCGCTGGGGTTCGTTCTGGTCGGTATCCGCCGGTTGGGACATCAACAACGAAGCCTTTATGGCCGGAGCCAAGGACGTTGTCGACCTGTTGAAGGTCAAGGCATCCTTCGGTCAGAACGGTAACGACCGCATCTACGACACCACAATCAATCAAGCATATCAAGACTACTACTCAATGCGTGGTGACAAGGGCGTGTTCTCCGATTCGGAACTTGCATACAAGGGCAACCCCGACATCACTTGGGAGAAGTCCAACAACTTCAACGCAGGTGTTGACTTCAGCCTTTGGAAAGGCAAACTTGCCGGTACTTTCGAGTACTACAGCCGCCAAACTTCGGATATGTTGATGCAACTTCCCGTCAATCCCTCGCTGGGTTACACTTCCTTCCCCAAGAACGTAGGTTCGATGCGTAATAACGGATTCGAAATCGAATTGAGCTACAATGTGTTCAATAACAAGAATATCGATATCAATGTATTTGCCAACGCAACCATGCCGCAGAACAAGGTCATCGAAATCGATGAAGGCCTGAAGAACAACAACGGTCAATGGGAAGCCTCGACTACCCGCATCATCGAAGAAGGCAAGTCTCTGTACAACATGTGGCTGGTACACTATGCAGGTGTTGACAAGAACGGTATAGCACTTTACACTGCACGTCGCAATGTCAAGGACGAAAATGGCAATGACATCCAAATCGGCACCGGCTACCTCGGCGAGCCCATCTATAAGACCGAAGAATACGACACCACAAACTTCACCACCGCACGCAACACCAACCGTAAGGAGACCGGCAATATCATGCCTAAGGTTTATGGCGGTTTCGGCGCCGATGTCAAGGCTTACGGTGTAGACTTCAGCATCCAATTTGCATATCAAGCCGGCGGTAGAATCTTTGACAGCTCTTATCAAGGGTTTATGGATCCCGGATCCACCTCGTACCTCGGCCATACCTGGCACAAGGATATCGCCAAGGCATGGAGTCCCACAAACACTGCAACAGACGTGCCTCGCATGGCCAACGAAGGTCTTGCTTCGCAGTATGCCAACGCCACCAGCGACCGCTTCCTGATTTCGAGCAACTATCTGTCGCTGAACAACATTACCCTCGGTTACACCTTCCCGAAGGCTTGGACAAGCAAGCTCGGTCTGAGCGAACTGCGCATCTACGGCGCTGCCGAGAATGTAGCTCTTTGGAGCAAGCGCAAAGGTCTTGATCCGCGCCAAGGCTTCACATCCTCGCGTAACGCGACCTACTCGCCCTACCGTTCCATCTCCGGCGGTCTCCGCGTAAGCTTCTAAGGCTTAATACTACAACACGCATTCCCAATAACTTTTTATAGGAATAAATAATATGAAATACATCAATAAAGTCGTAGTATCGGGCATCGCATTGGCACTTGCCACGGCATCCTGCGCCGACCTCGACACCAAATACGAAGGCGGCTTAGTTTCCGCCGACCAAAAGAGGGTAGCCTTGCAGAACAAGGCTGAACTGGCCTCGGCATCCGTTACCGGATCGTTCAGCGCCTTCTACAAGCCTCTATCACACTGGTCCGGGCACTTGGACTTCGGATATTCCGCAACCATGATAGGCTATGACATCATGACCGAAGACTATATCTCCAAGGATTCCGGTTACAACTGGTTCGCTTCGTTCCAAGAGTACGCAGGCGGTAGAGATGATACTTATCCTGCGGCCATGCTCTGGTTCTACCAGTACGAGCAGATTAAGGTCTGCAACGACATCTTGACTACCATCACCGCCGATGCCGTCGAGAACAATAACGAGCTGAAATTCTACCGTGCTCAGGCACTTGCACTTCGCTCGTTCGACTACTGGACATTGGCTCAGGTATATGCCTTCAACTATGACGGCTATGCCGATGCACCCTGTGTTCCTCTTCTGACAGACGAGAACGCTAACGAAGTAGCCGTGGAAGGTTGCGCTCGCAGCACCGTTGCCGAGACCTACGAGCTAATCATGAAAGATATCAATGAGGCCATCGAATTGTTGGACAACAACCCCGTGAAGCCCACCGATGTCATCGATACTCAGAGCAAGCGCCTCGTATCCAAGGCTGTTGCCTACGGTCTGCGCGCGCGTTACAATCTGTCCATGCACAAATATGCAGAAGCAGCACAAGACGCACAGAGCGCTATCGCCGCTTTCGATGGCCGTCCTTACAGCGCAGAGGAAGTCAGCGCTCCCGGCTTCACCAGCATGTCCGATCCTTCGTGGATGTGGGCTATCGCCATCAGCGAAACCCAAGATGGTATCGCCGGCGGTTCGATTGTCAACTTCCCCTCGATGTCTTGCTCCTTTGTACACGGCTATGTAGATCAGGGCGGTGTATGGAAATGGTGCTCCAAGAAGCTGTACGACAGAATTCCTTCGAGCGACGTTCGTAAAGGCTGGTGGCTTGACGAAAACCGCAAGAGCCGCAACCTGACTGCCGCACAGCAGGCATATCTTGACAAGTTTAATACCGGCACACCCAACTATGGCCCCGATGCCAGTCTCAACCTGATGCCTTACACCAACGTCAAGTTCGGTCCCTATCAGGGCGTCATCGGTACCGCTCTCAATGCATCCGACGTACCTCTGATGCGTATCGAGGAAATGTACCTGACCCTCGCCGAGGCACAGGCCATGAGCGGCAATCTCGCCGGTGGCAAGCAGACCCTCGAGTCGTTTATCAAGACCTATCGTAACCCGCAGTACTCATGTTTGGCCAATTCGGCCGAAGCATTCCAGGACGAATGCTGGTTCCAGCGTCGCGTCGAACTCTGGGGCGAAGGTTTGGCATACTTCGACACCATGCGTCTGCACAAGGACATCGACCGCGTAGGTTGCACCTTCCCCTCGTCCTCCGTATTCCAAATCAAATACGGCGATCCCGCCCGTCTGACCTTGATTCCCAACGACGAGACCTCGGCCAACAAGAAGATTGCCCCGTATTCCGAAGGCGCGGTGACCGCGAACACCAACAACAAACCGTTCCCGCAGCCTGATCCTGTTCCCGACCAATATTAACAGCAACTAGACGATAAGCAAGCTCATCACTCCTCTCTCCTCTATTTTCTCCTCACCGAGGCACGGACCGGCAGTCACGGCCTCGAGAAAAGCAAATAAATCATTTAACTGATCTAAACTGCACTTACAATGAAATTATTCAAATCATCCATACTTGCTGTGTTGGCCCTTGGCGCTGCGCTGACCTCCTGCAACGAAACCTCGGATGTGACCTACGTCCCCGGTGCGCAGGATCCCGGAGCGTTCTTCGCCTCGAACATCGAGACAGCAATCGTGGTCGCAGAAGATGCTACTTCGGCTGAAATACAAATCAACCGTACCAGCGACCTCATCACCGAAGCCAATATCTCGGCTGTAGACGACAGCAAATTATTTACCATTCCCGGAACGGTAGTTTTTGACGAGGGCAAGGGTGTTGCACCCCTGACCATCACTTTCGACCCCAACAAGTTGGAACTTGGCAAGAGCTATCCCGTGAAACTGAGCATCGCCAATGCCTCTAACTATGGCCAGGGTGTCTGCGAATTTGTTATCATCCGCGGCGCTGCCGCCGTTACCGAGAAGTTCGGCGAGGGTACCGGATCATACACCTTTGGCAACTACTGGAAAGGTACAATGACCGATGTGCCCGTCTACAAGACATACAACCCCAACAATCCCGACAAGGATGTCGTGATTACATTCAAGAACGTTCTTCCTCCCACCGAAGAAGTTCCGCCCACAGACATCACCATCCACATCGCAGATATGACACCTGATGAAGACGGTAATGTGAATATCAGCGTAGAGCCCGTATACGTCCTCGAAGACGATGAAGGCAAGGTATACTACACCGATGCTTACACATGGCTCGTGAATGCCGGCCGTCCCGACCTGGCAGAAAAGTTCAAGGGTCTCTCGACATACAACGTCAACACCGGCCTGTTCACCATCATGTCCGTATACTATCTGCCCGAAAGAGGTGCCACTGCATCCTACGGTCAGAAGTACGAGTACCTGCAGATGGACGGCTTCCCCAACTATGAGGTATCCGTAACATACAGCGGCTTCCTGAGCAAACCTGACGGATCGTACCAGGCCCTTGCTACCGTTGTTTCGGGCGAAGATGTAGCCACCGTACGTGCCGGCCTCGTGTTTGGCAATAATGTAGAGTTGCTCATTAAGAACCTTACCGGCGAAGACGACAGCAAGTTTGTCGAATTTGAAGGCGGAATCGAAAAAGAAGTTCGTCTCAGCTTCGAAGAAGCCGGAACATACACCCTCGGCGCCGTGACATTTGATGCCAAGGGCGAAGCCCAGATGTTGGACTATACCACTTTCGAAGTAGCCTTCAGCAATGACAACGCTGACTGGACGTCACTGGGCAACACAGACTTCGGCGACGGCTGGATACTTTCGGCATACCTTAAGCCCGAATACACCGTTCTTGATGCCCTCTATCCCGTAGAAATTCAACGGAACAAGAAGGACGCAAACCTGTATCGCCTTATCGAGCCGTGGGGCAGCAATTCGCCTCTTGCCGAGTTAAATAAGAATCCTCGCAAACGTAATCTCGAATTCTCCATAGGCAGCAAGGCCATATTCATTACTCCTCAGGAAGCCGGATTTACCGGTGAAAAAGGCGACTTCACGGTTTGCAACTTAGAGGGCTACTTGAAGGCCGCCAATCCGGAGGCTTCTGAGACCGCTATTTTTGCCGTCCTTGAGAAAAATGGGACTGAGGCCACTTCCATCGTAAATGATGAAGAGCAGGGCATGTATATCGAAGTTCCCGCTTGTATGTTCGACTTGAACAACGCAGGCGAGTTGTACACTTGGAATAACAATCCTCACGGATACATCTTTATGCCTGACGCAACAACAAATGTCAAGGCTAAGGTTACGGCTCGCAACATTGCTCGTCCCGCCAAGGGTAGCATGCTCAAGAGCATCCGTCGTGTCAAGGCTCACCGAGTTAACGTGACCAACCTGCATATTCCCGTGCTGACCAATAAGGTTAAAGCCTACTCGCTCAAAGCGAAATAAGTAAAGCCTAATCTATCTCAATAAAAAGGGCATTCCGGCAGACGCCGGAGTGCCCTTTTTTGTTTTCGGTCAGCTATCCTGTGACCGAAAAATTGTAACTTTGTGCTCTAATATGAGCCGTACACTTTATATCACAGATATGGATGGGACGCTTTTGGGTAGCGACTCGAGGGTCAGTGCCCGCAGCGCCGCCATCCTTGCCGAATTGTCAAGCATCGGCGCCATGGTGACCGTGGCCACGGCGCGTACTCCGGCGACAGTTGTTCCACTGCTCAAGGGCTGTCGGTTGGCGATTCCGGCCATAGTTATGACCGGAGCCGCGTTGTGGAGCCGGGATACTCCTCAGCCACCACAATACGGAGAGATAGAGCGCTGCGGACACTTTGAGGAAGTGCATTACATCTGTCGCGAAGACATGGATATCCTTGACCGGGCATTCCGGGAGGCAGGCGTATATCCCTTTCGCTACATCCGACGGACTGATGCCGAGGCTTTGACGGTATTTCATTCGGCGAGAATGAACGCTGCCGAACGTGCTTTCTATGAAGAACGTGCTCGCTTGTTTTTGAAGCGTTTCGAACTGCAGCGTCCTATCGGCGATGAGGAACGCGAGCGCTGCATGCTCTGTTTCGCTATGGGAGAGTATGGCGCCATCGAAAAAATCGGCGCAGTCATTGCTCGAAGCACACAATGCTCCTATTCGCTCTATCCCGATACCTACAATCGCAGCATCGGATTACTCGAAGTATTCGGCAAAGGAGTGAGCAAGGCTTCGGCTGTCAATCGTTTGCGCAGCCGTCTGGACGCCGACCGCGTGATTGTCTTCGGCGACAATCTCAATGATTTGCCAATGATGCGATGTGCCGATGTAAGCATCGCCGTAGCCAACGCCCTTCCCGAAGTGCGTGCCGCCGCCGATATTGTCATCGGCTCCAATAGCGAGGATGCCGTTCCGCGCTATATAGCAGCCGACTACGCAAAGCAGCAATCCCGATAGAATGAATAGCGTAATTAGCTGTAAAGGCCATAATAGCCATAGTAGCAAAAATAGCTATAATAGCTATAATAGCCATAATTCCATATCAGCCAAGGCCGCCCGAAGACCCGCCGGAAATGTCGAGTTGCGATATTGACGGATAAATCGTAACTTTGTAGGCTACAAAGCATCGTAACTACCCAATGTTATGGCAAACACCGAGACAAATACAGATAATACCGATATACTTACGGACGATACGGAAATAGATACTATATACGGGAAAGTCCCCCTGGTCGTAAATGGGCGCAAGACAGCAGTGCTGGATGCCGATGACGTTATTGCCATGGTGCCCAAGCTGGCCGGCCATCGTCGCCTGGTCGAGCGGTTGTTGCATTGGCTCAGCGTAGACAAGGTCAACGCCGTCCATGCCCACAACTGCGAGACACCCGGTCCGGCTTTCGTCGAAGGGCTGTTGCGCGACTTCGACATAAAGTTGCGCGTTGACGGCCTTGACGTGCTTGACAACTTGCCCGAGGGTCCTTTTATCACAGTCTCCAATCACCCCTTCGGCGCACTTGACGGCATCACGCTGATACATCTGGTAGCCTCGCGGCGTCCCGAGTACAAGGTCATGGTCAACATGATTCTTGGACGAATTTGGGCTATGGAGCCGAATTTCATTGCTGTAGATGCTATGTCCTCCAACGATCCGGCCAAGAAAGCCGTATCCGTAAACGGCATCAGGCAAGCCATAGACCAAGTGAGGAGCGGACGTCCTCTGGGGTTCTTCCCTGCCGGAGCTGTCTCCAAGGTCAACTGGCGCGGCCGGCTTGTAGACCGCCGGTGGCAGCCTAATGTGATACGTATTATCAAGAAGCTCGAAGTGCCCGTAATTCCGATATACTTCCATGGCAGCAATTCGTGGTTTTTCAACTTCCTCGGCGTTGTGTGCTGGCAATTGCGCACCTTGCGCCTGCCCTCCGAGGTCTTCCGCAAGTGTCATACTACCATACACATTTCCGTGGGCAATCCCATCACGGTCGAAGAACAACGCGCCCATGCCGGTAGCATCGATGAATTGGGCCGGTATCTCAAAGACACCACTTACCAACTACGCCAACGCAAATGACAACCAAGATCTCTCACACCACCTCCATACTTGCCGTTAACGACATGCACGGCGGAGTCACAGACAATCCCGCTGTGAAGAGCGCCAAACTTCGCTTCGGCATCATCGGCAACGCCCCCGCCCTTGCCGAGGCGGTGGCACGCGCCATACGCGTTGCCCCTATAGACCTGAGCGTCCTCGTCACCGGAGAGTCCGGCTCGGGCAAGGAATTCTTTCCGAAAATCATCCACCAAAACTCGCCGCGCAAGCATGCCAAGTACATTGCCGTCAATTGCGGCGCCATTCCCGAAGGCACAATTGATTCCGAGCTTTTCGGCCACGAAAAAGGCGCCTTCACCGGAGCCGTGGCCTCGCGTAAGGGTTACTTCGAGGAAGCCGATGGCGGCACTATATTCCTCGATGAAGTGGCCGAGTTGCCCATGACCACGCAAGCACGCCTGCTGCGCGTACTCGAAACCGGTGAGTACCTCAAAGTCGGATCCTCGGTGGTTCAAAGCACCGATATACGCATCGTGGCCGCCACCAATGTCGACTTGCAAAAGGCCATAGCCGACGGACGTTTCCGCGAAGACCTCTATTACCGTCTCTCCACGGTGCAAATATGTGTGCCGCCCTTGCGCCGTCGCGGCGATGATATCATGCTTCTTGCCGGCAAGTTTGCCGCCGATTTTGCCGAGAAATACCGCATGCCCGGCATCAGCTTTGACGACAATGCACGTCGCCTGCTGCTGACCTATCCCTGGCCGGGCAATGTGCGCCAGCTCAAAAATGTCATCGAGCAGATAGCCCTCTTCGATGCCGGCGCCACAATTACGCGCGAAGTGTTGCAAAGCTATCTGCCCGATCGCTCAAATGCGTTACCGGTGCTCTCAGGCGATGGCGGCGGAGCACATTCCTACGCATCCGAGCGCGAGATGCTCTTCAATCTCATCTTCAATCTGCGTGCACGCATAGATACCCTTACCACCATCATCCGCGACAGCGGTATCGGCAATGTGGACGAAGACGGGAAGCCGACAGACACGCACTCGTCACATTCGTCGCACTCGGCAGCGCTTATGCCACTGACGCCCGCCGTCGAAATCACCACACTGTCAAACAGCATCGATGACGAGCGCGAGGTCATAACCAAAGCCCTGCGCGACAACAACGGGCGTCGCCGCGATGCCGCCGCGCAGCTCAATATATCAGAGCGCACGCTATACCGCAAAATTAAAGAATACAATCTCGAATGACACGCCGATACATACATCTGCTGTACGTCGTCATCGGTTGCCTGCTGATGCTCACTACCGCCTCCTCGTGCCGCATATCCTATAAATTTAACGGCGCGGCATTGGACTACAACGTATACCGCACGATACGTGTGGGACAATTTCCGATACGTGCCGCATTGGTGTATGCGCCGTTGCAGCAGACCTTCGAGAATGAATTGACCGACTATATCGCGCGCAACACCCGTCTGCAAACCACAGATTCGGGCAATGCCGACTTGTCCATCGAGGGCGAAATCACCGGCTACTCGCTGTCACCGCAGGCCGTCACCGAAGACGCCTATGCCAGCAAGACCCGACTGACCATAAGTGTGCGCGTCAAGTACACCGATACGCGCAACGATGCCAACAGCGTGGATCAGACATTCTCGGCCTACCGCGACTTCAGCGCCACCGAGCTGCTCATCGATGTTCAGGATCAGTTGTGCCAGGAAATATCCAAGGAGCTTGTCGAACTGATATTTAACGCCACACTCGGCAACTGGTAGACCGGACAGACATAAGGCAGCACAAAAACATAACAGCACAAAAACATAACAGCACAAAAACATAACAGCACCCCCATAGCAATGACCGACATTCGGACTCCCATAGGCAATCTTCGCCCCTATCACGTATATCCGCTGATAGTGTATCTGCGAGACCACTACCGCGAGTTGGACGATGAGACCCGCCATGCGCTGATGGCGCATGTGGCCATGCACAGCGCCGATGCGTCCGCCGTCGCCGCCCTCGCTGATATTCATGAAGACGCTTGGGGAACGCTGTATCCGCGTAAAGACACCGTTACGCCCGACACGGCCGATACCATAGACAAATTTATAGCCACCTATGGACATCCATCAGCCGAAGATGATGCACTACTGGAGCGCCTCATTCTCAATCCCACGCCCGACTATGGTGCCGTTTTGGCTGATGAAGATGCCCGGGGCGAGGATGCTGCATCCGTAACTCCTGACGCTACCGCTGCCGGCATAGAAAACTTCCTCGGAACGCACGGGGTGGCCGAGGCCGTAAGACCCAAAGCCACTGCGGAAGCCTCCCAACCATCATCCATCGGCGCAAATGACGCTCGTCTCGCAGTATATGATGGCTCAAATGCCGCTGTATCCGCCGAAGCGTCCGCCGAAGCGTCCGCCGCACCATCCGCCGAGGCGGAAGTCGCCGCCACGCCTGCCGCCGTGCCTGTGACCGAAGATGCCATGCCCGCCGCCACTCCGGCAAAGAATTCCGGTAAAGACCAGACTCCGTCCTCGTCACTGAGCGAATCTTTGGCAAAAATATACATCCGACAAGGGCGTTATAGGCGTGCATACGAAATATTGTCCGACTTAAATTTGAAAAATCCGGAAAAAAGTATTTACTTTGCAGACCAATTGCGCTTCTTGCGCAAAGTTATCAGTTTGCTTCCGCCCGAACAAGAGGGCGATGGAGTGGCGCGATAGCCTTGCGACAAGGGGTATTTGTATGATATTCAATCAAAAAACAATAACAACCAAAATACAATGCATATAGTATTTATAGTTCTCGTAGTAATCGTAGCAGTTCTGCTTATCGGTATCGTACTCATTCAAAAGTCCAAGGGCGGTGGTCTGTCTTCGCAATTCGGCGCCGGCAACCAAGTATTGGGTGTACGTGGTACCAACACCTTCCTTGAGAAGACCACTTGGACACTTGCAGCACTCATCCTTGTGCTTTCCGTAGCCAGCGCGTACACCATGCCCAAGCTCTCCGGCGAGAAGACTCGCGTAAATACCGAAGCCGCAGCCCCCGCTCAGGGCGCCAACGCCTTTAACAACGCTCCGGCCCAAAAAGCAGGCCCCGCTACAGATAAGGCCGCCCCTGCAGCTGCTCCCGCCGAAGCCACAGCACCTGCAACACCTGCAGCTGCTGCCAAATAAAAAGCATATACCCCCATATTAGGATATACCGGGAGCGACAAAGCTTCCGACAGGCCTTACAGGCCAATAGTTCCCGGACGGCTCTATTGGCCTAATGCTGTTTTATGACGACACACAATATGGATATAACACCCCCAAGACATAAGCGTAGCGACTTCGAGCTGATGGCTCCGGTAGGGTCATACGAGTCGTTGCATGCCGCCATTGATGCCGGCGCCGATGCAGTATACCTCGGGCTGGGTACACTTAACATGCGAGCCCGTTCGAGTGTCAACTTCACTACGGACGACTTGCGTGTCATTACCGACACGTGCCGTCGAGCGTGCGTCAAAGTGTATCTGACGCTGAATACCGTGCTGTACGACGAAGACATGGATGCTGCTGCCGAGATTTTGTGCAAAGCAAAAGAATGCGGCGTCAGTGCTGTCATAGCCAGCGATATAGCCGCCATACAGATGGCACGCGACTTCGGACTGGAAGTACATATATCCACGCAATGCAACGTCTCCAACTTTCGCGCTTTACGCTTTTATGCCCAATGGGCAGACACTGTCGTACTGGCACGCGAACTAAATCTCGACCAGGTATATGCCATACATCATCAGATTGAACGAGAAGACCTGCGCGGTCCCCACGGCGAGCAGGTGAAAATTGAGATGTTTTGCCATGGAGCGCTATGCATGGCTGTGTCGGGTAAATGCTACATGAGCCTGCATCAAATGGACAGCAGCGCCAACCGCGGCTCGTGTACACAGATATGTCGCCGCGCCTACGACTTGACCGACCGCGATACCGGTCAGCAAATTACGGTTGATGGCAAATACTTGATGTCTCCTAAGGATCTCAAGACCATACATTTTCTCAACAAAATGGTGGACGCCGGCGTGCGCGTGTTCAAGATTGAAGGCCGTGCTCGAGGCCCCGAATACGTGCGCGAAGCCGTGTCCTGTTATGATGCCGCCTTACGCGCCATTTGTGACGGCACGTATGACGACAGTCTCATCGCCCGGTGGGACGAGCGCCTCGGTCATATTTTTAACCGCGGATTTTGGGACGGCTATTACCTCGGCCGTCGTTTGGGCGAATGGTCCTCGCATTACGGGTCATCGGCTACGCGCAAAAAAGTTTATGCCGCACGCGCTACGCGCTACTTCCCGCGTCTTGGCGTAGCCGAGTTCAAGATGGAAGCCGGAACACTGCGGCTCGGTGACGAAGTGGTCATCACCGGGCCTACCACCGGCGCCCTTATCAGCACTGTAAGCGAAATACACGGAGACGACGGGTCGCCGGTAAAAGCCATAGATCGCGGACACGACTTTGCCATAGCCGTTCCGGCGAAGGTGCGCCCCGGCGACCGTTTGTATCTATGGGAACAGGTGGACAAAGACAATCCGCGACACTTGCGTTTCTAATTTGATGTGGACAATACAATGAGAAACAAGACAATAGAATGGTGCCGCCGCTTTCTGTCGCTATCAGCAATACTGATAGTGGGCGTCATAATATACATAGTTTTCATTCAAGAAAACTCGGTGGCGCGTATATACCACAATCAAATGGTCATTGACAGCCTGAAAATGGAGATAGCGCGATGCAACGATACCTTGGACAAGTACAAAGAACTTAATCGTCGCCTGGACTGTGGCGACGGGCCCACTATCGAACGTATCGTCCGCGAGCAGTATGACATGAGCCTGCCCAACGAGGATGTCTATGTATTCGAATGAGACATCACTGACAGTCGAATGTCGAAGTGGCAATACGAAAACTATACTAACAATATCGAAACAATGAAAAGACAGAAAATAGCAAGTGTTCTCTCCGGCATCGCATTGATTATCATAGCCATAGGCGTATTTATGCCATTAGTCACAGGGCCTGGAGGCACTATCTATCGTTATGTGTTCAGCGTGGGCGCCGTCATGCTTCTGGTAGGCCGCATCTTGGACAAGTATACGGGCGACATATTTCGCGTGCGCCGTCTGTACGTCATCCAACGTTGGAGTGCCCTGTTTCAATGTGCCGCCGCTTTCTTCATGTTCTATTCGGTGGATCCGCGAGATTGGCTGGTGTTTGTGCTTGCCGGGGCCGTGCTTCAGTTGTACGTGTCCATCATGGTGCCTGTCGCCATCCGTAAGGCAGCCAAGAAATAGACGGGACAATAGTCGGTTTAGTGCGGCGAAGTTGATTTGATGCCGTACTTTTTTGTCAAGCGGGAGGCTGCCGACAGTGGCGGCCGAGGCTTGTATTTGCCTGAATAATCGTCCCGTTTGGAGCTTGCCGATTTTTTCTTAAAAAAGAAATTGGCGTGTCGGCGTGTGTATGTCGGGAAAAATTTGTAAATTCGTGGCATACTTCATGCGTGCAAGCGTGAAGATGGCGTGGCTTGACCCGGCTACGCTTGATATTAGATGTAATATTATCCTAAGCTCCTTATAATGAGTTATCTGAAGTTTGACAAGAACCTACTGATAAATCTTGACCAATCCTTGCCTAAGGAAATGCTGCGCACCAATCGTGCCGGTGCATACCACTGCACCACGCTCGTGGGATGTAATACGCGCAAGCAGCACGGCCTTTTGGTGATACCCATACCCGAGATGGGCTATCGGCCTCATGTGCTTTTGTCATCTCTTGACGAGACGGTGATACAACACGGTGCTCCGTTCAATCTGGGCATCCACCGCTACAAAGGCGGCGTTTACAGCCCCAACGGGCATAAATACATACGCGAATTTGATTGTGAGAGCGTTCCGCGCACCACTTATCGCGTAGGTGGTGTCATCCTCACCAAAGAGAAAATTTTCATTACAGACGAAAACCGGATACTCATCCGCTACACCCTCGTGGAGGCTCATTCGGCGACAACGTTGCAGTTCCGCCCATTTTTGGCTTTCCGCGACTCCAATGCCTTGGTGATGGCCAATGACGCTATTAACAAGACAATTACGCCGGTGGACAACGGAATCGCCACCTGCCTGTACGCCGGCTTTCCGACGCTATACATGCAGTTTTCGCACAAGCCGGTATGGGTTGATCAGCCCAACTGGTATCGCGACATCGAGTATATCAAGGATCTGGAGCGCCAGGTACCGTACACCGAAGACCTTTGGGTGCCCGGATACTTCGAGCTGCCAATCAAAAAAGGCGAGAGCGTAATCTTCAGCGCCGGAGTCAGCGAAGTTCATCCTCGCCAGTTGGCCAAGATGTATACTTCCGAGATAGCACTGCGCACTCCGCGAACATCCTTTTTCAATTGCTTGAAAAACTCGGCCAAGCAATTCTATCTGCGTCGCAACGGCGGCCTATATGTGCTCTCCGGATATCCATGGGGCGTGGTGTTGGCGCGTAACACCTTCATGGCAGCGCCGGGCATCACCCTTGCCATAGACCACGAAAACGACTTCCACGAAATTATGGCGACGGCCTTGTCGGCGTTGAACCGCTTTATGGATAGCGGCGTCGAAGACGATACTATTGCCGGAATATCGTTGCCGGATATTCCGCTGTGGGCCGTATGGGCGATACAGCAGTATGGCAAGTTGTATTCCGAGGACTGTCCGGCTCGGTACGGCGAAGACGTGCGCCGTATTGTTGACTATATACTCGACAACAGGCATCCCAATCTACACTTCAATGACGCAGACGGCATGGTGACCACTGATGGCGCCGATACTCCCGTGTCGTGGATGAACGGCGTGGTCGATGGCCGTCCCGTAAATCCCCGTACCGGATACCTTGTGGAATTCGATGCGCTGTGGTATAACGCACTGCGCTATGCTCTTGCAATAACGCCCGATGACGACGCCAATGCCGAAAGGCGTCAACGCTGGAGCGATGCCGCTGCATTGATGGACAGCACCTTCCCCTCCAAATTTCTCAACGAATGGGGCTACATGTACGACTATGTCAACGGCAACTATGCCGACCCGTCGGTACGGCCCAATATGGCAGTTGCCATCGGCCTCGAATACAGCCCGTTGAGCCGAAAACAGCGTAAGAACGTGCTTGATGTGGTGACGCGTGAACTTTTGACATCCAAGGGCTTGCGTACATTGTCCCCCAAGAGCTACGGCTACCGTCCGGTGTATCTCGGCAATGAGCACGAGCGCGAATTAACCCTTCACCAAGGCCCGGCACGTCCCTGGCTGATGGGCTTTTATGCCAACGCTTACCTCAAAGTCTTCGGTATGAGCGGCGTGTCATACATAGACCGTATGCTTATCGGCTTCGAGGAAGAAATGTCCTGGGGTTGCATAGGGTCGTTGAGCCAGTTGTACGATGCAAATCCGCCCTTCCTTGGGCGCGGCGCCATATCGCACGCCACCAATGTAGGCGAAGTGCTTCACACCTTGCGCATGCTCAAACGTATGAGCCTTTGAACATTAAGCCAGAGAGATAGACAGTGATACAACAAACAATAAAAAAACATAAATTCGATATATGAAAGCCTTAATGTTCGGATGGGAATTTCCCCCGCACATCCTTGGCGGCTTGGGTACGGCCAGCTACGGACTTACGCGTGGCATGGCCTCCTGCGGCGACATGGATATCACATTTGTGATACCCAAGCCGTGGGGCGACGAAGATCGTTCGTTTGCACATATCATAGGGGCCTCGCAGGTGCCCGTAGCGTGGCGAGAGACCTCTCGTGAGTATGTGGACGGGCGTATAGGACGGCTGATGTCCCCCGAGCTGTACTTCCGTCTGCGTGATCATATCTATGCAGACTTCAACTACATGCGCACCAATGATTTGGGTTGCATCGAATTCTCCGGGCGCTATCCCGACAACCTTCTTGAAGAAATTAACAACTATTCGATTACGGCGGGAGTGATAGCGCGTACCCTCGACTTTGACATCATTCACAGCCACGACTGGTTGACATATCCGGCCGGCATACATGCCAAACAGGTGACAGGCAGGCCCTTGGTGATACACGTACATGCCACCGACTATGACCGCAGTCGCGGAAATGTCAATCCCACGGTGTTCAATATCGAGCGCGATGGTATGCTGCATGCCGACCATATCATCACCGTAAGTAATCTCACGCGCAACACCGTCATAGACAAATACGGCATAGATCCGGGCAAGGTGACCACCGTACACAACGCCGTCATACCATTGGATAAGGAAATATTGGAGATCAAGGCACCGCGCCCCAAGGAGAAGGTTGTTACCTTTTTGGGCCGCATTACGATGCAGAAGGGCCCCGAATACTTCGTTGAGGCTGCTGTTAAGGTGCTCAAGAACAATCACAACGTTCGTTTTGTTATGGCCGGCAGCGGCGATATGATGGACGCGATGATTGAATTGGCAGCACGCCGCGGCATTGCCGACCGCTTCCATTTTCCGGGATTTCAAAAGGGACGTCAGGTGTACGAGATGCTGAGCGCCTCGGATGTATACATCATGCCCTCCGTGTCCGAGCCTTTCGGTATTTCGCCTCTGGAAGCCATGCAGATGGGTGTACCATCCATTATCTCCAAGCAGAGCGGGTGCGCCGAAATCCTACACAATGTCATCAAGACCGACTACTGGGACATAGATGCTATGGCCGATGCCGTTAATGCCATAGTTTCGTATCCGTCGATGCATGCCTATCTGCGCGACCAGGGCATCAAGGAAGTGTCTCAAATCACTTGGGACAAGGCCGGGCGCAAGGTGATAGATATTTATCACAAAGTTCTCGGATGGTAGTCTCGCCGCAGACAAGCTCATTATAGATATAACATAGATATAACAACCGGACCACAGCGTCACACCATACATATTATGAAAGCAATTTCGCTGAATTTTGAAATCCATCAGCCTATGCGCCTCAAGCGCTACCGCTTTTTCGACATAGGCAACGACCATTACTATTACGATGACTTCCTCAATGACGACATAATCACCGGACTGGCTAATCGCAGCTACCTTCCGGCGACGCATGTGCTTTTGTCAATGTTGGAAGATAAATCCAACCCCTTCAAGTGTTCCATCGCCATAAGCGGCATCGCCATCGAGCAATTCGAGCAGTACGTGCCCGAGATGATAGACGCCCTGCGCCGACTGGCTGATACCGGGCGCGTCGAGTTTCTGGCCCAGCCGTACGCCCATTCGCTGGCATCGTTGACCGACCCCGAAGAATTTGTTGAACAGGTGAAAGCTCAGTGTGATCGTATAGAGGAACTCTTCGGTCAACGTCCGACGGTGATGCGCAACACCGAGTTCCTGTACAGCGATGACATAGCCCCGCAGATAGCTGCCATGGGCTTCAAAGGGGTACTCACCGAAGGCGCCAAGCACATCCTTGGTTGGCGCTCGCCCAATTATGTATATAGTGCTGAGACGGCGCCCAAGCTTAAGGTGCTGATGCGCAATGCAAAACTCTCGGATGACATCTGCTTCCGCTTTACCGACTCCTCCTGGGACGCATATCCGCTGACCGCTGACAAATATATGGACTGGGTGGCCGCAACCCCTGAGGAAGAAACTATTGTCAATCTGTGTATGAACCTTGACACCTTTGGCGGGCTGCAGAGCGGTGACAGCGGTATCTTTGATTTCTTAAAGGCATTGCCGCGCTTTGCCGCCGAAAGGGGCATCACCTTTACCACGCCCTCGGAAGTTGTGCGTAAGACAAAGGCTGTGGCTCCCGTGACTATCGTCCATCCCATTAGTGATGCCGATGAGGCACGTGATACTTCTGCATGGCTGGGCAACGAGCTGCAGAACGAAGCTTTCCGCAAGTTGTATTCCGTGGCAGAGCGCGTGCGGTTGTGCAACGACCGTCGTCTCAAGCAGGACTGGATATATCTGCAGGCCAGTGACCATTTCTACTACATGTCCACCAAACACCTTGCTGACGGAGCTGTGCACTCGCTGTTCTCGCCTTACGAGACCCCGTTTGCGGCATTTACCAATTATATGAATGTCCTTGCCGACTTCATCGTACGCGTCGAGGAGCAGTACCCTATGAGCGTGGATAATGAAGAATTGAACTCACTGCTCACTACTATCCGTAATCAAGAACGTGAAATAGAGATGCTCAACAAGGAGGTGGCTTCCATGCGCAAGAATATCGAGCATTTCAACGAAGAACACGCCCTCCGCGAGCCTCAGAAGCCGACTCCCGCTAAGGTTGAAAAGGCCAAGACAACAGCCAAGCCTGCCAAAGCGGTAAAGAAGTCCAAGACAGCAAATACTACTAAGGACGCAATATAAAAAATTCCGAAAAAAATGACACGCCTACTTACATCGTTAGTTTGTGCTCTGGCATTGCTGCCTATGGTTTATGCCGGAACTCCGACCACGGAAGCCGAGTCCGTGCTGCATTGCATTTCCACTCGAGCCAGTGTGCGTCAATATACATCGGTCGAGGTCGCAGATGCGACTGTGGACACCCTCCTGCGTGCCGCTATGTCTGCTCCTACGGCTGTTAATCGCCAGCCTTGGGCCTTCGTGGTTGTGCGCGACACGACACTTCGCGCGACTCTCGCCGAGGCACTCCCTAATGCGGGTAGTAAGCTGACCAATGCATCGGTGGCAATAGTCGTATGCGGTGATAGTACTCGAATGCTCAAACAACAGCCTGAATTCTGGGTGCAGGATTGCAGTGCAGCCACCGAGAATCTGCTTCTGGCAGCACATGCATGTGGCCTGGGAGCGGTATGGTGCGGCTTGTATCCCGATATGGAAAGAGTGCAAACCGCACGCACAATCCTGAGGCTTGACGAGCGGTATGTGCCGTTGTGCATCATTCCGGTGGGCTATCCGAGCGCTCCGGTAAGTCCAAAAGACAAATACCGCGAGGATGCTATAATACGCCGTTGAAGTTGTCGATTTAATCTTCTATTGAGTATATACCTATATAATATTGAAAAACTACTTAAAATACTTTGTGCTATGGAACTAGGATGGCTTATAGTTTTTGCATGCTTTGTCCCTTGGATCAAGGATGCTTTCGACAAACGGGCTAACGGCTGATGCTTCACGAGCTGAAGTCGTACCAATGAGGCGGACTTGTCTTGGCGTAGGTGCCATGTCAAGTCCGCGCCTTTTTTGTCCGGACTCGTAATGCCGGTAGTGTTGGCGCTCGAGGCTCTGATAAAAAAAGAGGGACTCCTCGCGGAGTCCCTGTCTTTATTGGTTTCCAATAGGTACAATTTCTAAGGTAAAAAAGATTGTTAGGTTTTGCGATGACAAAATTATAAAGGCTCGGTCAGCACACCAAATATATTTATATGTTCTACAACATATTTTTTGATGTGTGGATTTAGTCTTGTTGCATGCTTGTTATGTAAAGTGCAAAATCACAAATAGATAGGGTTGCGGATTTGGCCAAAAGTGCAAAATGCGGCCAAGTTAAATTTTGTTAATATCAACTTTCGCTGTTTTCGAATTGCAACAGCCGAAGCCCATCAGCGTCGTACACGGCGTAGGAAAACTGCGAAAAACAGTCGCCGAGAATGACTACGCGTGCTCCCGCGTCTATGGGGTAGTCAAGGGCAATATGCCGGTGGCCGAGGACAAAAAAATCGATGTCAGGATGCTCGGCATGGTATTCGCGTGCAAAGATGATGAAGCGCTCTTTTTCGGGGTCGGGGACGGCGGGATGTGACATGGGATTGTCGCCGCGACTGTGGCTTGACCATCGGTGTGCAAACGGAATAGTCCAGCGCGGGTGTATGCCGGCGTACAGCTTTTGGCATAAGCGGTTGCGGAAAAAGCCGCGAAGTATGCGAAAACTGCGACTGTCGCCGTATAATGCATCGCCATGTCCCAGGAAAAATTTTTTTCCGTTGATGTCGCGCACCACGTTGCCGTCGATTACTTCCATGCCTATTTGGTCGCGGAGGTAGTCAAAGAGCCAGATGTCGTGATTGCCTATGAACCACACAATATTTATGCCCATGTCCGACATGTGCGCCAATTGGCCGAAAAAGCGGATGTATCCTCGTGGCACCACGGTTCGATACTCAAACCAATAGTCGAGGATGTCGCCAAGCAGGTACAGCGTCTTACAGTCCTTTTCGAAGGACTGCAGCATGCGTACCACCTTGGCTTCATGCTCGCGCGGATTGGCGATGTATACGGCGCCCAGGTGTATATCGCTGACAAAATATGTTTTGTTGCGCATCGGTGCAGTGTTGTATGGTGTGGTCATGTGTCGTGCGTAGCCTGAGAGTTAAAGAAAACCCAATTCGAGTTTGGCCTCTTCGCTCATCATGTCGCGATTCCATTCAGGTTCGAATACGATGTTGACTTTCACGCTTTTGACGTCCTCGATACTTTCGAGCTTTTGGCGTGCGTCTTCCACGAGGAAGTCGGCGGCCGGGCAGTTGGGGGCGGTCAGTGTCATGTCCACTTCGAGGTTGGCGTCATCGTCCACGTCTATGCGGTATATGAGTCCTAAGGAATAGATGTCTACCGGTATTTCCGGGTCGAATACCGTGCGCAGCATACGTACCGCCTCCTGTTGCATCTTTATGCGTTGGTCTTCAGTCATATTATTATGTGCTATTATTCCGCAAAGGTACGCAAAAATAATGTGGGTGGCAAGGATCATATTTACGGGGTTATTCGAAGATGTCTTTTTTTCGGGATGAGGCTTTATTGCCGTTTTCGATGAAGTGGAGGCGGTCTGTGGTGAGGTCGAAAACACAGCGCGAGAGGTGTTGATAACTTCGCAAAAATAGTATGGCGGTAATAATTACCGCTTTGCCGTTAGGGTGATGATATGGGGTTTGCAGAAGCCGAAAAATATGCTTATTTTTGCCTTCGCAATGCTTGTATGGGCTATGTGCCGAGTCGGCGCGGACATGTCGCCGGTCGCCTGACAAGAGTAGCTTAGATAAAGTAAATTCCAACGACACAAACAACTATAGATATGCCCCCATTTGTACACTTACATGTACACAGCCAGTATTCTTTACTTGATGGGCAAGCATCGGTATCGGCGCTTGTCGACAAGGCCATGAATGACGGAATGCCAGGCATCGCTCTCACTGACCACGGCAATATGTATGGCATCAAGGAATTCTTCAATTATGTCAATAAGAAGAATGGTAAGGTGCTTGACAAGGCCAAGGCTGCACTCGCCGCCGCACGCGAAAGCGGCGACGAAAAGGCCGTGGCCGAGGCCGAAGCCGCCTTGACATATGCAAAGGAGCATTCGTTCAAGCCTATATTCGGATGTGAGATGTACGTGGCGCAGGAGGACCTTCACACTCATGTGGATAAGCGCGACATTGGTAGACACCTCATTGTGCTGGCTAAGAACGCCACGGGCTATCACAACCTCGTAAAACTGGTGTCCAAGGCGTGGACTGAGGGGTTCTACATGCATCCGCGCACGGACAAGCATGAAATCGAGAAACATCGTGAAGGTCTGATTATTGCTTCAGCTTGTCTTGGAGGCGAGATTCCGCAGTTGCTGATGAATGGTCGCGACGAAGAGGCTGAAGCCGCCGTGGCGTGGTGGAAAAACCTGATGGGCGAAGATTATTACATCGAATTGCAGCGACATAAAGCCACTGTGGTCAACGCCGCCCATGACACTTACGAAAAACAGCGTGCAATCGAGCCGAAACTTATAGCATTGGCGCGCAAGTATGACATAAAACTTATTGCCACCAACGATGTGCATTTTGTCGATGAAGACGATGCTGAGGCTCATGACCGTCTGATATGCCTGTCCACCAACAAGTTTGTGACGGACCAGGATCGCATGCACTACACCAAGCAGGAGTGGCTCAAGACTTCGGCCGAAATGCAGGCGTTATTTGCCGACATCCCCGAAGCCCTCGAGACGCCGGCGACCATATTGGAAAAAGTAGAGACTTACACTATCGATCATCCGCCGATTATGCCGAATTTCGCTATTCCCGAAAGTTTCGGCACCGAGGCCGAGTATCGTCAGCGCATCACAGAGCAAGAGTTGTTCGATGAGTTTACGCGCGACGAAAACGGCAATGTGGTGTTGTCTCAAGAAGAAGCCGAGAAAAAAATTAAGAAGCTGGGCGGTTACGAAAAGCTCTACCGCATAAAATTCGAGGCGGATTATTTGGCAAAACTGGCCTACGAGGGTGCCGAGCGCCGTTACGGATCGCCTCTGAGCCCCGAGCTTAAAGAGCGTATAAAATTCGAGTTGCACATCATGAAGACCATGGGCTTCCCGGGCTACTTTCTAATAGTGCAGGACTTCATCAATGCCGCTCGCAATCAATTAGGCGTCAGCGTCGGTCCCGGACGTGGTTCGGCGGCGGGGTCATGTGTGGCATACTGCTTGGGTATCACCCAAATAGACCCTATAAAGTATGACTTGCTGTTCGAACGTTTCCTTAATCCGGACCGTATTTCGTTGCCGGATATCGATATCGACTTCGATGACGACGGACGTGCGGACGTATTGCGTTATGTAACACAGAAATACGGCGAGGAAAAAGTTGCGCACATCATCACTTACGGCACAATGGCTGCCAAGATGGCTATTAAGGACGTAGCGCGCGTCGAGCAATTGCCGCTGAGCGAAAGCAACCGATTGACCAAGCTTATACCCAAGCACATGCCCGAGCGCAATGGCAAGGAACTGAAGCCAACGCTGAGCAATTGCTATGACTATGTACCCGAATTCAAGCTTGAAGTCAATTCGTCAAATCCGCTGGTACGCGAGACTCTTAACTATGCGCGTGCTCTCGAAGGCAATGTTCGCAATACGGGCGTGCATGCCTGCGGCGTTATCATATGCCGAGATGACATCACCGATTGGGTGCCCGTGTCCACGGCCAATGACAAGGAAGAAGGCAAGTTGCTGGTGACTCAGTACGAAGGTCGTGTCATCGAAGAAACCGGGCTTATAAAAATGGACTTTCTCGGTCTTAAGACGTTGTCGATACTTAAGGAGGCCGTGACCAATATCAAGCAGACGCGTGGCGTGGACATCGATTTGGATAATATACCAATAGATGACCCCAAGACCTACAAGTTGTATTGTGAGGGGCGTACCATCGGCACGTTCCAATTTGAGTCGCCGGGTATGCAGAAATACCTGCGCGAATTACAGCCTTCGACGTTCGAAGACCTCATAGCTATGAACGCTTTGTATCGCCCGGGGCCTATGCAGTACATTCCCGATTTTATCAAGCGTAAACATGGCGAGTCGCCTATCGAGTACCCCATCCCCGAGATGGAGATGTATCTCAAAGATACTTATGGCGTTACCGTATATCAAGAACAGGTCATGCTTCTGTCGCGACTGTTGGCCGGCTTTACACGCGGCGAAAGCGATACCCTGCGCAAGGCTATGGGCAAGAAGCTCATTGACAAAATGAACCATCTTAAGGGTAAATTTATGTCCGGCGGTCAAGAGCGCGGACACGACCCCAAGGTCCTCGAAAAAATATGGAAAGACTGGGAAGCGTTTGCATCTTACGCTTTCAATAAGAGTCATGCCACGTGCTATAGTTGGGTGGCATATCAGACGGCGTATCTTAAAGCCAATTACCCCAGCGAGTATATGGCTGCGGTATTGTCGCGAAATCTCAACGACATCACCAAGCTCTCCGGATTTATGGACGAGTGCAAGAATATGCGCATACAAGTACTCGGGCCGGACGTCAACGAGTCATACAGCCGTTTCGGTGTCAACGCCAAGGGCGACATACGCTTCGGCCTGAGCGCCATCAAGGGCGTGGGTGAGGGGGTGGTCGAGAGCATACTCAAGGCTCGAGGAAACAAACCTTTCGAAAGCATATATGACTTCGTAGAACGTGTGCCCGCCGGGACGCTCAACCGCCGCACATTCGAGAATCTCGCATTGGCCGGCGCGTTTGACTGCTTTGCACAGGATATGAAGCGCGAAGACTTCTTCGAGGCCAATCCGCGTGGCGACACGATGGCTGACATCCTCATACGCTATGGACAGAAATATCAAGCCAATAACAACGACAGCCAAGGTTCGCTCTTTGACTTCGGCGGCGATGAAGGTTTGGAATTTGCGCGACAGGCACGTCCTCAAATCAAGCCCGCAATGCAATGGCCGGATGTGCTGCGCCTTGAAAAGGAAAAAGACCTTGTAGGCATGTATCTGTCCGCCCATCCGTTGGATCCGTACTACATGGAGGTGGTCTATGGTACCGGCTGCTCGATAAAAGAATTTGGCGAGATGGTGCCTGCTGAGGGTGTCGAGGTGTCTTTTGCCGGAATTGTTGTGGCAGGCGATGTCCGTATATCCAAGACCGGCAATCCTTATACGGTCATGAAAATAGAGGACTACAGCGGCAGTACCGAGCTGAGACTTTTCGGAAAGAAACATATCGAATTCGGCAACTTCGGAAAGACCGGCACGCCGATACTGATACGCGGCAGTTTTGCACGCCGCAGCAGGGGTGATGTGGAATTTGAGGTGGGCTCGATGCAGCTTCTTTCCGAGGTTAAGGGCAAGCTTATCAGCGGCATCACCATCAAGGTGACGCCCGAAGAAGCCGAGAACGCCCTGTCGGCGATATTGTCCACTCGCTTGGCCAAGCCCGGCGAGCACGAAAACACGGGCAACCTACGCCTATATCTATATGATCCGGCGACAGGTCGCGGCGCATCGTTATCATCATCGCGCCGATTACGCCTCGACCGCAAACTGCTCAACGACCTCAAGGACGTAAATGTCGAATTCGAGGTTGATCACGCATGATACACATATATACGAATATACATACATCAAATTTACTTAATAAAGCAATATGGCAACCATATTTACAGACGAAAACATCCACGAAATCATCGCCGGCGGTAAGCCCGTGGTGGTAGATTTTTGGGCTACGTGGTGCGGACCTTGCCGCGCCATGTCCCCGCTTATCGACGAACTTGCCGAGGAATACGAAGGCCGGGTAGTGATAGGTAGTTACAATCTTGACGATGAGAACGATTTCGCTTCCGAGAACCGCGTAATGTCGCTTCCGACCATTCTCTTCTTCAAAGACGGCAAGAAGACGCCTCTGCGCCTTGCCGGGTCGCAATCGCGCGAAACTCTTGTCGAGAAAATAGAGGCTCTTTTGGCTCTCTGACACGCAATATAAACCGTACTAAATAAACACACAATGCAAGACAACAATGCGAAAGTCGCCCCCGGCATGTACGTTGAACTGGGATATGACCTCTACGAGATAGCTCCCGATGGCACACAAGTGACAGTACATCAAACAGATGCCGATGACCCCGAGCGCATAATCTTCGGCGTGACCGAGGGCGTCCTTGAGCCCCTCGAGAAGGCTCTTGACGGCCTGAAAGTAGGCGAAGCTTTTGACGTTACGGTCACCAGCGAAAAGGCTTTCGGAGCCTACGACAAAGAGAAAGTTATAGACCTCGACCGCGAAATATTCGTAGTCGATGGCAAATTCGACAGCGAAACCGTTAAGGTCGGCGCCGCCGTACCTATGATGACCTCCGAAGGATACCGAATTATGGGCCGTGTGCTCAATATCAGCGGCGACAAAGTAACCATGGATTTCAATCATCCTCTGGCCGGCCGCGATGTGCGTTTCTGCGGCAAAGTGCTCGCTGTGCGGCCCGCTACCGAGGAAGAGCTACATCCCGTACATCACGGTTGCGGCTGCGGCTGTGACCACGGTCACGACGACTGCGGCTGCGGTGACGACCATTGCGGTTGCGGCGACAGCTGCGACTGTGACGACCACGCCGGCCATCGCGGTCCCGGCAGCAGTTGCGATTGCGGCTCCTGCCGCTGATTTAGCGACACCCGGGGCGTCGATCCCGCCGCCCGTAACAGCTTTTTTGGGTATGACTTGCCGGAATACGCGCATCCCGATAGCACTTTGCGCCGAATGATGACGCATTCCGCATAGTAAAAATTTCGATAGAAAACATAGTATTACTGTATTTTCTATCGAAATTTTTACTATATTTGCGTCATGAAGCAACACTGGAACAGCATAGAACAGATAGGGAACATTCCTTTTAGGATGAATGCTTTGGCCTCGGTGTATCCGCAAATCAAACATTTGGCAGCCAAGGCAAAGTCTTTGGAGGATTCAAACGAGCTCTGCCGTTTGAAGAAAGGTCTCTATGTGGTGAATCCTGAAATAACAAATAAGCCTATTGTAGTGCCATTATTGGCTAACTATATATATGGCCCGTCGTATGTGTCGATGGAGAGCGCTCTGTGGTATTATGGGCTTATTCCTGATGCTGTTTATTCAACAATATCTCTAACGACAGGTGTGGCAAAAAGTTATAAAAATCGCTTTGGGAATTTTAGATATGTCCATTGCGATAAGGCTTATTTCCCGATAGGAATCACAATTAAAAGTGAGGCCGGAGTATCATTCCTTATCGCCGGACGCGAGAAGGCGCTATGCGACCAGATTGTGTTTACTCCGAGGCTAAACATGCGATATCAGTCTGATGTAGAAAAGTATTTGGAGGAGGATTTACGCTTTGATACAGATTCTTTGGCGGATTTTGACTTAGATGTATTGCAGGCTTGCGCCGATAATGGGAGAAAGAAAACATCAATAATTCAACTTATAAAGTACATAGAGAATGAACGGGGTGTTTGACCAAATGAAAAATGCGCAGCATTGCAGATTGGGCCGTCTCTGATTGAAATTTAATGCGCTATGGATAAGCATAAGGAACATTATCTTGATTTTGAGGCTTATGAGCGTGTGGCTGAGCCGCATAAAAGGGAGCGGGCCTCGGTGTGGCGCACTGCCATAGGTCTGCAGGATGTGGACGGACTTAAGGTGTCTGAGTATCTGAAAGATGAGGCTGTCAGACATATCGAGGGCGATATTACCATAGAAGATGTACGCAAACGTCTGAAGTCGTATTATACAAATAAGAATGCACACGACAGTGTCGATGCCACGAAAGAGGAGGCGGATAAAGTGGCGGCAAATATCGCCAAATTATTGAGCGAAAAGTCGTTTTCTTTCACCGCTTTAGAATTTCTGAATATTCATAGACACTTGTTTGATGGAGTGTTCAAACATGCCGGTGAAATACGGCCGTTTGATATTACGAAAAAGGAATGGATTCTGAATGGCGATACCATTATTTATGGCCGTGCTGCGGACATTATGATGGCGTTACGCTATGATATTCAGCAGGAGAAAGATTTTAATTACAAGGGGTTGTCGATAGACGATACCATCAACCATATTGTTGACTTTGTAGCTTTGCTTTGGCAGAACCATCCATTCCGTGAGGGCAATACGCGGACGACTGCGGTATTTGTTATAAAGTATTTACGCTCAATTGGTTTTAAGGTCGATAACGACTTGTTCGCTAATAATTCGTGGTACTTCCGCAATGCCTTGGTGCGTGCCAACTATCGTAATGCTGTTATGGGAGTAGAACCCGATAAATCATTTCTTGTCAAGTTTTTCCGTAATTTGATTCTGGGCGAACGCAATGAACTGAAGAATCGTTTTATGTTGATTGGGTACACGGGCGTCGATGATACTTCGTCTTACCTTTGTGAAGACACCCCCACAAGCACCCCCACAAGCACCCCCACAAGCAGTGGCGTTTTGTCGATGTCTGTCTCGGATGGTGTGAGGAGGCTGGTCGCAGCGATAGGCAATGAGGAAAGGAGTGCGAATGAGTTGATGACGATCATTGGACTTAAAGACCGGAAGAATTTCGTCGAGTATTCGCTTGCACCGGCAATCCACGCCGACTTAGTGCAAATGAAGTTCCCCGATTCGCCACGGCATCCGCGTCAGCGGTATCTACTGACCGACAAGGGCCTTGCACTATATGACGAAATCCGTGAACACTGATGAGGATATAGCACGCAGGGAGTGCACAATCGATTGCGCACTCCCTGCGTGTCTTTTTTGAGCCTATGCGCTCGCTCTTTACGCTCGGATGTGGAGATGGTTTAGTGGAGCTCGGCGCGGATGACGGCGTTGCGGATGCGGCGGAGGGTAGGTGCGGCTTTGGCTACGGAATTTTCGAGGGCGCGTATCTCGGCAGCCACGGTGTGGTCGCCGTTGGCGTAGCGTATGCGCAGGCGCTCAAGCTGGCGGCGATATGCCTGATCAAGATTATACTGTTGGAGGTATTGCGACATTAATTCGCGTGCCTCGGTGCTGCGAAAGTCGGAGAGTCGGTAGTATACGGCTCGTCCTTCGATGCTGAAGGGGTAGGGCAGTGTATCGGTTGTGCGTGTGTCCTTTGTGTCGGATGTTTGAGCGGCGGCGCGGGCGTTAACTTGCTCTCGGATGGCGGCGGCGTCAGTGTCGGTGTCCTGCGTGACGGCGATGTCGGTGACAAAGGCGCGGTCAGCCAGGTCGTTGCGCTCGGGGTTGAGGTTGCGGCGCGTGGCGTTGGTGAGATATGTGTACACGGTGATGCTGTCGCTGTCGAGGCTGTTGCGGTCCGTGGCCCACCATCCTATGCCGTTGTCTGTGTCTATGGCCATAAGTATGTCGTTGTAAGGCGAGTTGTAGGGCATTCCGATGTTCACGGGCTCGAGAAAGTCACCAGTGGAGTCGTCTCGTCGTGTCATGTATATGTCGTATCCGCCTATCGAGGTCTCGGGGTCTTGTGCTGCGAAATACAAGGTGCTGCCGTCGGTGAGCATAAACGGGCAAGCGGTGGCGTATTGTGCCGAGGAAAAGACCTTTGTCGGGCTTTCCAATGTTCCGTCGTCCAATATTCCGGCATGGTACAGCGTGGAACGACCGGTGCTGTCCGGCGCGTTCCAGAAGACTTCGCGGCCGTCGTTGGCGGTATATACTATGGTGTTGTCGTTTGTACGGATGTTGGGCGGCAGCATCTGTCGCGATCCTAATCGTCCGGCGTTTGCAGGCAGCGGAAAGGCCTCGGCCAGACGACTGCGCGGCACGGTCACCGAGTCGATGATGGTAATGTCTTCGACGCGTTGCAACATATTGTCCATCATAACTATGCGTCCGCGCAGCTCATCGGCGGAAGTTGGTAGGTCTCGGCGTGCGCGTTTGGCTGCAGCTTCCCAGCGTTCCATCAGTTCCTGGGCCTGCTTGATGTCGTAGCTGTTGAGCGCGTCCGAGATTTGTTCCGAGAGGTCTTCGTAGACCGGCGTGTGCTTTTTCTTGGGCGCAGCATTGGCTGCTATGGCTATTGCCAAAGCGGCGGCCAGTGTCAGTGTCATATGCTTCATCGCGATGTTATGCTTAGTGTGGTTGTACGTAAGAAAGTGGCGTTTGAACGGGTGTGTCGCGGTCTTATGACAGGTTCATACCCTCAGCGTATGTCCAGCAGCTTGTGCGTCTGCAACGACAGTCCCCAGTGTGGATGTTGCATGACATAGGTTACTGTCTCGGCGATGTTTTGTCCTGAGCATGGTTGCAGCTTGGCGCATGGGACGTTGAAATGGCGATATATAGTCTCAACGTCTTGGCCTGTGTATACGACTTTCAGCTCGTCCACGCGGTCGATATCCCAAGGACCTTCACCTTTGGGCGAGCATGTGACCCAGTCCACCTCCGGCGGCACGGGTCGTGTGCCGTTGGTCTCTATCTGGACGTAAAATCCGTGGGCCTTGATGGCACGCAGCAGGTCGCTGTCGGCCTGCAGTGTTGGCTCGCCGCCGGTGAGTACTAAGTGACGTGCCGGGTATGCGGCGGCGGCTTGGGCGATTTCGGCGGCGGTCATTTCGTCATATTGTGTGTGATCGGTGTCGCAGAAGTCGCAGCGCATGTTGCATCCGCTCAGGCGCACAAATACGGCGGCCGTGCCGGTGTAGCGGCCTTCGCCTTGCAGCGAGTAAAAGATTTCGTTAACGTGATATTTTTTGTCCATGTGCGTGTAGAGTTGTGTGCGGTCAATCGCGCTGGTATGATGCGATGTTGCCTTCGCTTTCTTGGACATCGACGCGGTAGCAGTTGGGTACATTGTCGCATATCCAGCGGGCTATGTTTTCGGCCGTGGGGTTGAAGGGCAGCACGTCGTTTAGATTGGCGTGATCCAGGCGGTCCATCACCGTGTTTTTGATGTGCGTAAAGTCGGTGACCATGCCATCGGCGTTCAGCTCGGCCGCGCGACAGTGCACTGTGATAATCCAGTTGTGGCCGTGCGTATTGGTGCATTTGCTGTCATAGGACAGCGTAAGGCGATGTGCCGCCGATATTTCGAGTCTTTTGGTGAGGTAATACATTGTCTGTTTGGTGTAGTGGTGAGGAGTATCAGTCTGTGTTTTGCTCGGATTGCTGCGGCGCCATGTCGGTGAAAATGCCTTCCGTGTCAGTATCCTCGGGCGGTGTCGGCAGCTTGGAAGGGTCGCCTTTCAGGCCGTTTTGTGCGCCTAAATCCATGAGGTAGTCAATGGCGGCCTGACGTGTGGGTTCGATTTCGCAGTCGCGGGAAACTCGTGTCAGATTGGACATCAGCATTCCCACGGTGGGGCCTTGTGTCAGGCCGAACATAGCCATGATGTCATAGCCGTTGAGTGCCGGGCGGAAGGCGCGTTCGGCGTCCAAGGCGTTGATGTCGGCAAATTTACGCTCGACAATGTCGAAGTTGTCGAGGAAGCGTTGTTTCTTTTCGATGTTTTTGGACGTGATGTCGGCGCGCGCCAGAATCATCAAGGCGTTCAGGTCGTCTTCGGCGTAGTTTATCAGCCGACGCACGGCGCTGTCCGTTACTTCGTCTTCTACCAGCGCTATGGGGCGCATATGTAAGTCTACGAGGCGTTTGACGCGACGCATCTCGGCTCCCATAGGCAGCTTGAGCCGTGCAAATATGCGTGGCACCATCTTGGCGCCTATGAAGTTGTGGTTATGGAATGTCCATCCGGCTTGTGGGTCGTAGCGCTTAGTCAGCGGCTTGGCGATGTCGTGTAGCAGTGCCGCCCAGCGCACCCAGATGTCGTTGGTGGCGGCGGCCACGTTGTCCAGCACTTCGAGTGTGTGGTAGAAGTTGTCCTTATGTCCGCGTCCGTTGACCACCTGTACGCCCACCAGAGCCTCCAATTCGGGGAGGATTATGGCCAGCAACCCGCTGTGGTGCAGCAAGTCCCAGCCTATGGAGGGACGCGGCGAGGCCATGATTTTGTTAAGCTCGGTGGTGATGCGCTCGGTGGTGATGATGCGTATACGCTCGGCCCGGGCGCGTATGGCTTCGAATGTCTCGGGGCAGATGTCAAATTGCAGTTGTGTGGCAAAACGTATGGCGCGCATCATTCGCAATGGGTCATCACTGAAGGTTATTTCCGGTTCCAGCGGCGTGCGTATTATGCGGTCTTGCAGGTCTTGCAGTCCGTTGTAATTGTCTATGAGCCGTCCGAAGGAGTCCTCGTTGATGCATATGGCCATGGCATTGATGGTGAAGTCACGCCGTGCAATGTCTTCCTCCAGCGTGCCGTCTTCGACTATGGGGTTGCGCGAATCGCGTTTGTAGCTCTCGCGGCGTGCGCCCACAAATTCCAATTCGAGCCTTCCGCGCTTGACCTGCGCTGTTCCGTAGCTGTGGAACACGCCGAGGTGTGTGCCTCGTCCGAGGCTTTTGGCCACGGCTGTAGCCAGAGTTATGCCCGAGCCTACGGTGACGAAGTCTATGTCGTTGAGATCGCCGCGGCGCAGCAATGCGTCGCGCACGTATCCGCCCACGACGTATGCATCCATACCCAATTCGTCGGCTACATGGCCTACGCGTTTGAATATGCGGTCGCGCAGCAGCCGTGCGTAGTTGCTGTCGTCAGTTCTTTCTTCCGTCAGCCGTGTTGTCATTGTTCGAAACTGATAAGTTGTGTAGGGGCGTTGGTGAGGCAGCGCATGGGGGCGTTCTCGCATACTACGTATGTACTTTCGATGCCTACGGCACCTACGCCGGGAATAACGAATTTGGGCTCGATGGCGATGACGTTGCCGGCTTCGAGGATGTCACGGCTGCGCGGAGCTATGACGGGCAGTTCATTTATTTCGATGCCTACGCCGTGTCCTACGAATCCGGCGTGCTGTCGGTGTCCCATGAAGTAGTGTTCAAGCTCGGCTTGTCGCGCCATATCGAGGGCTTTCTCATACATATCCGAGGCTGCTGTCCCTACACGACCCATTTGGGAGAGGGTGTTGCAGATGTCTATGGACAGTTGGTGGGCGCGTTGTGCCTCCTCGGGGATGTCTCCCAATACGAAGGTACGCGTCATATCGGTCATATATCCGGTGTAGTTGCCATTGACGTCCACCATTACCGTCATGCCGGGGCGCAGAATTGTGCCGTTGGCGCCTACGGGTAGCGACGGGTCGGCGCCCGCGCCTCCCAAGGCAAAGTCGTAGGGAGATGGCGCATCGGCGTTGTCTCCGGCCAGGACATTGCCCATATACAGTTCCATGTCGTTGCCGTTGATGCGGAACTGTCCGAGGCATCCTTCGAGTCGCGAGACGCGCTCTATCTCGACTTGCAGCTCGATGTCGGTCATGTTGTCTTGGTACAAGCGCGGAATCATGCGATAGACATGTTCGTGGCGGCTGCCGGATGCGGCTATTAGCTCTATCTCGCCGGCGGTCTTGACGGCGCGAGCGTGGCGTAGCAGGGCATCGGCATTGGCTACATCGCCGACTTCAACGCCCATGGCATGACACAGGCGCAGTATGGCATTGTAGGACAGGGTGTCTTGTTCCAAAGCTAAGTGCTTGGGCTTTGGAAGCGAATGGTGTTGCAGTTCCTCGAGAATGTTCTCGGGCTTGTGTATGGATATAACGCCGTCTCCTTCGAGGCCTACGGGTCGTTTGACAAAATAGGCCGGGGCATCTGAGTCACGATGTATGTATATGTATCCGCCGTAGACGCGTCCTGTCATATAGTACAGGTTGGCGTTGATGGTCAACAACATGGCATCGATGCCATCTTGCTCCATAAGCTTCTTGAGGCGTGATAGTTTCAGCGCCAGTTCATCGGCGCTGAGCAGTTGCAGTATGTTTGACCGTTTCATAGCGTGTAGTGTCATAATATAAAAAGGTCTGTATGTCTTTTCTTTGTGTGGTTCGAATTTAAAAATGCAGGTGCGGCACTCGTGCCCTCGTTGCATCGCGTTCAGACAATGTCCTTCAGCTCGCCGAAGGAGTGGATGACGGCGTCTGCGTCCTCGACATTCCCAAAACCATAGGCACAGTATACCATCCGGGCGCCGGCGGCATGTGCTGCATCGCTGTCTCCCTGCGTATCACCCACGTACACCGGGAGGGTCAGGCCGTACTTATGTATAAGCAGTGCGATATTGCCAGCCTTGTCCAGCCCTGTGCCGCCGTGGCTCAGCGCGTCTTTGAAGTAAGGACGCAGCCCGTTGACGTCAAGAAAGTTGTCAAGTCCGAGAGGCCCGCAATTGCTTACCATAAACAGCGGCAAACGGCGTGCCAGTTCGGGTATTGTTTCTACCACTCCGTCAAACAGGCGTCCGCGTAGCCCCGGCATCATTGTGGCCTCGTTGGCGTTGAGTAGTTGCAAAAAGCGTCCATCGCTATCATGTCCCGGGGCGATGTCTTCGATGATGTCTTCGAGGTGTTTGCCCATTTCGCGCATCAGTACCTGACGTGTTACGCGCGGCACATCTGTGATGCCCGCCTGTTCGAAGGTCGTGTTCCATATCCGTGCATACGAGTCCACGGCATCCCACAGGGTACCGTCCATGTCAAATATCAGTGCATCGCATTGCATCTTATCGTTCATTTCTCGTAGTGCTTGGATGGTGGCAGCGGCGTGATGCCTATCTGCTCGATTTCGGTGAGTGTGTCCAGACGCATGATGTGGCGCAAGTGTAGCGAGCCTCCCTGACGCAGATGATGTCGCAGCCTCACGGTGTCGGTGTTCTGGTATGTGACGCCGCTGCCGTGGCCTCTCCATCGGCCCCATTCGTCGGCCAGTGTAACGTCCACGGTGTCTGTGGCCGTGCTGTCGGTCGAATCGTACTTGATTTCGAGCCACAGGTTGGAGTACTCGTAGTTGTGGCTGTGTCGTATTGTCAGCGCGATGCGGTCCGTGGCTTCGGCGCTGTCGGGCGTCAGTGTCACTGTCCGGCCATAGCGCCAGCCGTTGATGTCTATATCAGACCATGCGCCCGGCGTGCCGCCCGAACAAGACATAACCCCCGAGGCCGTCAGGGCGCCGAGCATCGCCAATAATATTATATGTAGATGCTTATTATGCATCTGCTTTTGGCTCTTTTGTCTGTTGGTTGTCGTTACCTTTGCCGTTATTACGCGGCTTTTTCTTGTTGCGGCGATTGGGCCGTGATTGTTTGTCTTGGGCTGCATCGCCATTGGACGGCTTGGAATCTTTGCTGTCTTTGGGCGTTTTTGGCGCTTTGTCCTTAGACGGTTTCTTTTTCTTGCGCTTCTTTTTGTCGAAGCGTGTCAGTTCGTCCTGATCCAGGAGGTCGTTGACGCTTGGGCGGTCTTTGGCTGCTGCTTCGGCTGCTTCGGCATCTCGCAGTAGCGTTGCGGGCTTTTTGCCTTCTTTGTTGAGGGCAATAATTTCGAATACGCGTTCGGCGTCCAAGGTCGTGAGGTTGGCAGCCATTGACTTGTCCGATGAGTATATGATTTCGCGTTTGAATACATCGGTCTTGAAATGGTACCAGGTGGCATCTGCCGTTTCAAGTCGTACATTCTTGGGCGGCATGCGCTTGACTGTTTCGACATATGTGTCTACTTCGAAGTTGAGGCAGCACTTGAGCTTGGCGCACTGTCCGGCCAGTTTTTGTGGATTGAGCGAGATGTCCTGGAAGCGTGCGGCACTTGTGGAGACGCTGACGAAGTTTTGCATCCACGATGAGCAGCACAGCGGGCGACCGCAGGGGCCTATGCCGCCAATGCGTCCGGCTTCTTGGCGTGCGCCTATCTGCTTCATCTCAATGCGTATTTTGAAGGTGTCGGCCAAGACTTTGATTAATTGGCGAAAGTCGACGCGTGCGTCGGCTATGTAGTAGAATATCGCCTTGTTGCCGTCGCCCTGGTACTCTACGTCGCCGATTTTCATATCCAGTTGGAGGCTTTGGGCGATTTTGCGTGCGCGTATCATAGTGTCTTGCTCGCGTGCACGTGCTTCGTTGTATTTGTCAATGTCCGCCGGCTTGGCCTTGCGGAACACGCGCTTTGTCTCGGCGTTGGGCCGTATGCCGCTTTTGCGCATTTGCAGGCGCACAAGTGCTCCGGTCAGTGTCACTGTCCCGATGTCATGTCCCGGCTGGGCCTCTACGGCTACCAGGTCGCCGGCCTTGAGGGGGATGCCGGTGGAGTTCTTGTAGTATCCCTTGCGGGTGTTCTTGAACTGCACTTCCACCATGTCATCATCGGCGTATCCGCCGGGGATGTCTTCGAGCCAATTGAAACAATGCAGCTTGTGCCTTGCTGTGTCCGAGCATCCGCTGCAGTCTCGGCATTTGTCCTTGGGGCACGATCCGTCCGTCGCTTTGGAACACGATCCGTCTGCCGCTTGGGGACATACGCACCGGCCTTGGCCGACTTCGGATTGCGTCTTGTCCTGCGAGGCATGATCCTCTGCGGCGCTGTTTGTGTCCTCTACGAGGGCGTGCAGGGCGTTGTTTATGTTTTCCAAATCGTTGATTTCGTTGCTCATATCACCTTATTTGGCAAAACTTACCGAGCGTGTTTCGCGTATGACCGTAATTTTGACCTGCCCGGGATAAGTGAGCTCGTCCTGTATGCGGCGTGCTATTTCGGCTGACAGCTTCTCTGTCTCGGCATCGTCAATTTTGTCGGCGCCGACAATGACGCGTAGTTCGCGTCCGGCCTGTATGGCATAAGTCTTGATGACTCCCGGGTATGAGAGTGCCAGTTGCTCAAGGTCTTTGAGTCGTTTGATGTATGCTTCGACAATTTCGCGGCGTGCGCCGGGGCGTGCGCCGGATATTGCATCGCATACTTGTACTATGGGTGCCAGCAGTGTTGTCTGCTCGATTTCGTCGTGGTGTGCGCCGATGGCGTTGCATATTTCGGGCTTTTCTTTGTACTTCTCGGCCAGTTTCATGCCCAGCAATGCGTGCGGCAGTTCGGGCTCCTCGTCGGGTACCTTGCCTATGTCATGCAGCAGTCCGGCGCGACGTGCCTTTTTGGGGTTGAGTCCGAGTTCCGAGGCCATGACGGCGCAGAGATTGGCTGTTTCACGTGAGTGTTGCAGCAGGTTTTGGCCGTAGCTGGAGCGGTATTTCATCTTGCCTACCAGTCGTATCAAGTCGGGGTGCAGGCCGTGTATGCCCAGATCTATGGCAGTGCGTTTGCCTGTTTCGATGATTTCTTCTTCGACTTGCTTGCGGACCTTGGCTACGACTTCTTCGATGCGGGCGGGGTGTATGCGTCCGTCTGACACGAGTTGGTGCAGGGCCAGACGCGCCACTTCGCGACGCACGGGGTCGAAGCCACTCAGTACTATTGCTTCGGGCGTATCGTCCACAATGATTTCGATGCCGGTAGCGGCTTCGAGGGCGCGAATATTGCGACCTTCGCGGCCGATGATGCGACCTTTGATTTCGTCCGAGTCGATATGGAACACGGTCACCGAGTTTTCGATGGCGGTTTCGGTGGCGGTGCGCTGGATGCTTTGGATGATGATGCGCTTGGCTTCCTTATTGGCGGTCATTTTGGCCTCGTCCATGATGTCGTTTATGTAGGCGGCAGCGGCGGTTTTGGCTTCATCTTTAAGCGATTGGATGAGTTTCTCCTTGGCCTCTTCGGAGGATAGGCCGGAGATGTGTTCCAGGGTTTGGCGCACCGATGCTTTTTCCTGTTCCAGCTCGGCTTCTTTGCGTTCTACGGCCTGGTATTGTTCGTCCAGTGTTTGGCGTGCAGCTTCAAGTTCGTTGCGTGTGCGAGCGTTTTCGCCCTGCTGTTGGTTCAGTTGCAGTTCGCGCTGTTTTTGCTTGGCTTCCATGGACTGAATCTTGGACATGCGCTGGTTGGCGGCTTTTTCGGCCTCGGCCGTGATTTTGAGTGCTTCCTCGCGGCCTTCTATTTCCTTATCTTTCTTGATGTCGAGAGCCTGACGCTCGGCATCGGCCACGATTTGTCGTGCGCGGTTCTTGGCGGACGAGCGGTGTATCACTACTGTGACGACCACTCCTATGGCGGCGGCAATGATGGCGATGATTATGGTTGTTACTAATGGTGTCATATAATGTCTGTATGTACTTGGTTGTTGTTATTGGGTTGGTTGTCTTGTTGTTATATGTATTGGTTGTTTGTTTTTCTGTTGCTATTTCGGGCACCATACTTGTCCCGGCACTCTTGCCTGGTACAAACGCCCATAGCCGCTCCGAGTATTCTTCGGGCGGCGTGCGGGTGTGTGCATTGCGATGCTTGGGGGCTTAAGGCGTGTGTTGTCGTTGTTAATCAGTCCTTTAAGACTTGGCTTCGGACTTGATTTCGAGCATGCGATCCAAGTCGGCTTCAAAGGCCTCCAGGAGGTGCTGTTGGTCGTCGACGCTTTGCTTGAGCTGATAATACAGCTTGGCAAACTGGAATGCCGCCATGGCCAAGATTTCCTTGGAGGTTTTGTTTTCAAATCTACGGCGCCATTCGGTCCACACACGGTTGACGTTGTATTCGGCCTCGCGTATGCGTTCCTCCTTGTCCGGCGCTATAGACATGCTTATGGGCGCGACGTCGGCAATTTTTATTGTTATGTTTTGTTCCTTCTTTCCCATTGAATGTTCTCAAGCATCGTGAGGCAAAAATCGTGGGCGCTGTCACCATATGCCGTCATCCATCGATGTCGGCGATGCAGCGGTCGATTTCCCGCACGAGTTCGGTGATAATGTTCCGGGTCTTCTCGATGGCATCACGGTCGGGCGCCAGGGTCGATGATACGCTGAGGTATTCGTTGCGGAGGCTCAGCTGCTCGATGCGCTGTTCCTTGTCGCGAAGCTCTCTCTCGAGCTCGGCAATGCGCTCCAAGGCTTGTGTACGTTCTTGACATACAGTGTCGTAGCGCTGTGCCAATACGTGCATTTTCTCGCTTATGCGCGACAGTGACTTATCTAATGACTCGGTTGCCATATCTCCAAATTTCCACAAAGTTAGCAATTTTTTTCGTAAATCCGCTCCTGACCTGCAAAATTCGGCAAAATGAATCCTGAAAAACGATTTGTAAAACCTTGTTATATGCTTTATGTCGCCTCAAAATAAGTGCGGACGGCCATGGAAGTTGTATATGTGCGGGATTATGACTAAATTTGTCGATTATAGCGCTATAGTAGGCGCTTGATTTTTTTTGAATTAGGCAAGTTCTTTTCAATGAATAAGCAGACACAAGCAAAGATGGACTGGGCGCGGCTGATAGACGACTGCCGCTTCGGCCTCGAGGATTATCATAAGCCTAGTACTGCCGGGGCGGGACGCAGCGACTTCCGCCGCGATTACGACCGCTTGGTGTTTTCGTCGCCTTTCAGGCGGTTGCAAAACAAGACGCAGGTGTTCCCACTGCCAGGTAGCGTCTTTGTGCACAATCGGTTGACCCATTCGTTGGAAGTTAGCAGCGTAGGACGCAGTATGGCCGATGAGATTGCGGCTGCACTTGTAAGACGCCACGGACCCATGAACGGCATCTTTGCCGATTTGGGAGATGTGGTGGCTGCGGCGTGTCTGGCACACGACCTCGGCAATCCTCCTTTCGGCCATTCGGGCGAAAAGGCCATAGGAACTTTTTTCAGCGAAGGTGCCGGCCGCGTACTCAAGGACCGATTGACCCCCGAACAGTGGAGCGACATTGTCCATTTTGAGGGTAATGCCAATGCCTTGCGGGCGCTGACGCATCAGTTCAACGGCCGCCGTCCCGGAGGTTTTGCCATGACTTACACGATGTTGGCTTCCATAGTTAAGTATCCTTACGATTCATCGCAGGCCGGAGCAAAGGGCAAATTCGGGTTTTTCGGGAGCGAGCGTGCCGACTTCGAGTGCATTGCTACGCGCTTGGGGATGTTGCGTATGCCCTCGCCCGAGGGATCGTTGCGCTTTTGCCGACACCCGCTGGTATACATTGTCGAAGCCGCTGACGACATATGCTACGAAGTCATGGACTTTGAGGATGCTCATAAGCTGAAAATCCTCGGAACAGGCGAGGTCTTGGACGCCTTATTGGCGTATTTCGATGACGAGTCCCGCGCCCATGTACATGATGTGATGGAACATGTGAAAGATCCCAACGAAAAGATTGCGTATCTGCGCAGCGGTGTCGTAGGACGTTTGGTGAGCTGTTGTGCTCATACGTTCATAGATAACGAAGAAGCCATACTGTCAGGCACTTTTGAGGGCACCTTGCTTGATCACATAAGCGAGCGCGAGTGCGAGGCTTACCGTCGCTCCACACGTTTGTCCTGGGGCAAGATTTACGGCGCTCCGCAGGTGGTGGACATCGAATTGGCCGGTAACCGCATTTTGACTTTCCTGCTCGAAAAGATGATACATGCCGTCACTTATCCCGAACTCAATTACTCGCGCCTGCTGCTCAGCCAGGTTCCCGGACAGTACAACGTGGGCGCACCCGAACTGTTTGACCGCATTCAGGCGGTGCTTGACCATATCTCGGCAATGACGGATGTATATGCCCTCGACCTATACCGCAAACTCAACGGCATGAGCCTTCCGGCGGTCTGAATGCCCGATGGAATGAAGCAAGCTAAGCTGCTCAATGCTATAAGACTGTTGTAAAACAGCAATATAAATAACTACCGGAATATATCTAACAATACAAAGACCAAAAAATAAAATGTCCTGCAAAAGACTGTCAACCTTGCTCGCGCTTGTGCTTGTGGCTGCGGCCACCGTCATGGCGCAAAAAAAATACTATGCGCCGGAAGACGTGCCCAACGTACAACTGCAAAACAAAAACCGATATTTGAGCGACCCGGCACGATTCATAGATGCCGCAAGTGCCGCGCACATAGACTCGACGTTGCAAAACGTCCGTACAGCCACGAGCGTGCAGGCGGCGGTCGTGGTCTTGCCTTATATGGCCGGAAATGCGGATGTGGATACTTATGCTACCGAATTGTTCACGCTTTGGGGCCTTGGCGACAAAAAGAAAGACAACGGATTGTTGGTGCTTGTGTCAGTGGGCGACCGCAAGTATGCAATACGCACCGGTTATGGTATAGAGGGCGCTCTGCCGGACGCAATATGCGGACGAATCGAGCGTAATATAATGCAGCCGGCCTTCAAAGAAGGGGACTATTCCGGAGGTCTCCGTGCGGCGGTAGATAAGATAGGTTCGGTGTTATGCGACCCGGCAATCCGTGATGAAATGCTCGGCGACATCGCCGCCCAAGAGCGTGAAGATTGGATGAATGTCCTGTCGCTATATATACGTTTTTGTGTGGTTGTGACGCTGCTGGCATTTGTATGGCTGCTCTTGGCTCTTCGCGGTGTACGAGACAAGTCGCCTTACGACAAGTATCAGGCCATGCGCACGCTGTCCAAGGTCTCCGGCGCTTGTGCTTGGTTCACCCTGGGCATGACGCTTTTGGTGTACATTCCTCTGCGCATGATTATGCGAAAATGGCGCAACGGCACTCACTATTGTTCCAATTGCGGGACGAAGATGCACAAGCTTGACGAAGAAAGTGACAACGAGTATCTGACGCCGGCGCAGGATGCCGAGGAACGCATCAAGTCTGTAGATTATGACGTGTGGCTGTGTCCCAAGTGCGGCACGACTGATATTTACCGCTTTGACGAAGACAGCGGATACAGCGAGTGTCCGTATTGCCATGCGCGTACATGCCGTTTTGTGCGGGATACTGTGATGCGCCGTCCCACTCAATACCAAGAAGGTGCCGGCGCCAAGACTTACAATTGTCTCAATTGTAAGAAGACGCACAGCATAGCCTATAAGATTGCAAAACTCTCTCCAACGGTGATTGTCGGTGGAAGCGGATTTGGCGGCGGTGGTGGCGGCGGTGTCTCCGGCGGCAGTTGGGGTGGCGGCAGCACCGGCGGTGGCGGTGCCTCCGGCGGGTGGTAATAAGCTTTCGCTGTGGTTGAATAGCTGAGCTATAGCTCGATTTGGCCGCGATGGCGGACGGCGTATACGGCTCCGGTAGCCATCATGCGCAGCGCTGCAAAGCTGCGAGCACGCACAGCCTGCCGGACTATGCGCATCCATCCACTGTACGGATGTGTAAGACGTAGCACTGCACCGCGTGCGCGCCATACTGCCGGGGTCGGGGTGCGCTGTCCTGTGGATGGGCCGCCCGTATGGCGTCCGATGACGATGGGCTTGTACTCAATGCGCAAGCCGAGTCGTCGTGCATTCCATATCAGGATGTCTTCTTCGCCGCAACCCAATATCGGGGCGCCTATGCCGAACAATGTGCAGAAATGCAGGCCTGAACGTCTGATAGCGTCCATGCGTAAGGCAATTTCGACTGACGACGGGCAATAGCCGCGCGGCGTGCCTTGTCCAAGATTTATAGGAGATGCCGGGTATGGTTTGTCCCCGGCGCCCTCGATGCGGAAGGCGGTGATATCGGCCTCGCCGAGACTGTTGAGGGCGGCACGCAGTTGTGCCTCGGTGTAGCTCATGTCGTCATCCGCAGTGAGGACATACTCAGCATCGGCGGCTTCGAGCAGTCGATTGCGATTGGCGCATAGTCCGCGGCCCGGTGTCATGATTACCCGGATGTCCGGGCGCTGCAAGCCCTGTGGTACCGGAGGCGCAGCGTCCTCTCCGTTTTGGCATGATACAAGGTATGACACGCCGTCAATGACGGGCAGGGACATGGAGGCCGTGCGCCGCAGGCCGTTGACACCGTAGGTGGCTATGAGCACTTGAAGTCGCATTGTCTGTCGTTGCTGTTCGAGGTATATTATTGATAGCCTGTTGTCTATGAGACTTCGCCGTTGTTGTGTGATATCTTGCGCCAGAAATCTTCGTAGCGTTGAGCCACGACTTCGCAGTCGTTGTGTGTGACTACGTATTCGCGTGCCTTTAATGCGTTTGCAGCCAGTGCTTCGCGGTTAAGGTATTGACGGATGGCCGGGAGTGCCGCTTCCGGGCGGCGCGGGTCGATGTTAATGGCCGGCGTGGCGCAACCTTGGAAGTCGTTGAAGTCCTTTTCGGCTCCGGTGACCACTGTTTTGCCCATGGCCATGGCCAGTAGGGCTGTCGTTGCAGGAGTGTAGCTGTACAACTGGTCGAAGACGATATCTGCGCGAGCCATGCGCTTCAGAAATTCTGCGTATTGCAGGTTGTGTACCGGGAGCACGGTGACCTTGTCTGGAAATTCGCTCTCTATGACCTTGGCAATGCGAATCAGTTGAGGTATGCCTTTTTCCTGTTCGCGCCCTATGTGGCTGGGTAACAGGATGCTTATGGGTTTATTCGTTTTTGCGTCTATTGGCGTCGGCTTTATTGCGTCGGTATCCACAGGAATGCCGCCGTAGGCCAGACGTTCGGGCGTGATTACGCGCGACATGGAAAGTTGGTACTCGTATAGGGCAGTGATGACCCCGTCTACATGATCGTAGACGTATTGCGCATAATCGGACAATTCGGGCTGCTGCCACATGGATACGGTGCGGCCGCGCGTACTCAATGCATATTCCGTTGGAACTCCGTCTATGGCCCATTCGCTGTATCTCAGCGGACCCTGGGGGTCTTTACACATATTGACAAAAGCCGTGTCTGTACCTATTGCCGTGAGACATACCAGTCCGTTGTGCCGCCGCAATCCATCCAAAAGAGTGCGCAGACGTGAGGGGCGCAGTCGCATAAATGTGGGCCCGCAAAGTTGTATCACGTCCCAGCCTTGCAGTTTAAGACGCAGTGTCGTATGCAGTCTCGCCCATAGTAATGCACCGCCGAAGCATCCGGGCAATCGACGGCTTAGGTCTACATCGCGCCCTGTGTTCATCCATGTCGAACCATCTGATGCTACACACACCTCGTGCCCATGACGCTTGAGTCCTTCGGCAAGGGTGCGGTTGTAGTGGCTTGCATCGCCTAGCAACAATACTTTCATTTCAACTTGCTTGGCATGAATGGTCGCAATATGCGAGCAATGCCGCGGTGGCCGTGCACTGTGTAGTGGTAGGCAAAGCGCAGCATACGTTTGCGGATTTTGCTTTTCTCCTGAAAGACGAAAATCTCCTTGAGTAGACGTCCCGAAGCGGTTCCGCTCAGGTCGCAATGAGCCGACAAAATGGCTCCTTTGAGATTTATCCACTCGATGGGCACGTATGTGGCCATGTGTTTGAGAGTGTCTATTTTCTTGTCCGGTTTAGCGGCAAAGCATCCGCCTGTCAGCGATCCTTCGGTGATGAATATACGCACTGTCGGATCTTTGGATTTGATTTTGTGGCATCGAGGCTTACGCAGCGCTATGCGTGCGCCCAATTCGATGTCGTTCCACACTGCGATGTCCGTGTCCCAACCACCGACGGCTCGTATCAGCTCGGTATGGCACATATATCGTTGAGTCGCGAAATTGCTGTTGAACATATTATTGTAACCTAAGTCGCGATTGCGGAAGGTCAGTCGTTTCCATGGCCCGCCATCTTTGCCGTAAAGCACGTCCCATCCGATGATTTCGGCCTTAGGATGCGCATGTGCAGCCTCCATTGCTCTTGCACAGTGTCCCGGGGCCATTGTGTCGTCCGAGTCGAAAAACATCACCCATGGTGTGGTCACTTCGGCGAGGCCGCGGTTGCGTGCGGCGCAAGCGCCTACGGCACTTTCATCCAAAAGTTTGACGCTAAGGCCGTTTATGCCATTGTGCTCAGCCATCCATTTATGCATCACGGCCTTGCTGGCATCCGTAGAGGCGTTGTCCACCAATATCACATCCAATGGACGCAAAGTCTGTGCGGCGATGCTGTCGAGGGTACGGCTTACGAGTTCGGCACGGTTGTATACCGGGACAACAACCGTAAGCTCCGGGCCGACGGCATCATCGATGATACCGCGTGCGAATACTGTCGTTTTTTCCGATGTTTGGGACATAATGGGTTAACATTGTAATGTCTTGAAGCCCGGCTTCATTTGTTCTGCCGTAGAAGAGGACCTTTGTAAGGCCGTCTTGGGGACTTAGGTTGCGTCTGTGTTTTGGTCGTGCAAATTTCCGAAATTTCTATGACATGACAAAATTAAACAAGACATAGCAAATCTCGGGTAAGGACGTTGCTTCGGCGTGTCGGAGGCTAAAGTTTAATTGAACAATAGTTTGCGACGCAGCGATACTGGGAACGCACTGTCCGGGCGCATGGCTATGCGGCATACAAACGGGGCTCGGCGAATGCGTACTTCCGAGCCCATAGGGAGTACGGTGGAGCGCCCGTCAAGGCTTAGGCGAAATGCGCGTGTGCGACCGCTGACGTTGATGTCCAGGACGCTATGGTCGTCAATTACCAGCGGCCGCATGCCCAGTGAGTGTGCTGCTATGGGCGACACAACCAAGACCGGGGCTGTGGGTTGTACAATAGGGCCTCCGGCCGAGAGATTGTAAGCCGTCGAGCCGGTTGGAGTGGCTATGATGAGGCCATCGGCGCGGTATTGGGCCAGCTCGATGCCGTCTACAAAGGTGTCGGCCTGAATCATGGATACGCTGTCGTCCTTGGCAATACACACCTCGTTGAGCGCATATCGCCAACCACGCACCTCGGGTGAGCATACTTCCAGCAACGTGCGCTCTTCGATGGCGAAGTCGGCATTGAGCATGCCATCGATGCCATTGTCAGAGGATGCATCATCAATGTTCATCGTTGCGAGGTAGCCCAGATGCCCGGTGTTGATGCCGATGACGGGTATACCAAGCCGACCTACCCATGCGGCGGTGCGTAAAAAGGTGCCGTCGCCGCCTATGCTCAGTACCAGCGAGCACCCTTGGCCGGGACCCGAGAGTGCGGCTTGGCCTACTCCGGCGAGGGATACACCCAGCTCGGAGAGGTGTCCGTAAAGCTTGGGGTGCATCTCGATGTCAGTACCTGTCAGCACGATGTGCCGCAATATTCGCTCGATTTGGGCTGCGTAGGGTTGTTGTTGGCGGCTTCCGTAGATGGCTATGGTCATGGTAGCTTGTTTTTTAGGTAAACCGGCTATGAAAAGCCGGGGCTAAATATGATGTTTAGACGTTGAGGATGCGCATAAGGCTTTCGAGGCGGCTATCGATGTCCGCTTTGGCCGTGCCTATGGCATCGCGTGTGTATTCGACCGTGTATCCGTATCGTGCAACGGAGCGCGCCGCCGCTTCTGTGTTGCGGTGCGAAATACGCAGCTCGATGTATGTGCGCGGTGTGTCTTCGTAATCGATGTCGAAGCGCGGTATGTCCGGACCGTCGGAGCTGCCGGGAATTGTGGCGTCTATGATGTTAAGATTGAGCACTTGGGCATCGCAGTCTTCGATGGCGCGGCACAGCTGCGAGGCACAAAAATCGTGCTTGGGGCAGCTCAATACCAAGGTCGAGGAGTCTTCGGCGTAGGGAAACAGGCGCTCTCGTTCTGTCTTTATGTCATCTTTTGCGGTCAATATCTTTTGGATTTAGATAATTCTAACTAAATTTGTACTCCCTTTCAGATACAAATTTAGGCAAAATTTCAATACGAAAGGGGAAAATATAAATTAAACACCATAAAAATAAGCCCAAAGGCACTATATACATATATGACCTGTCTGAGTGTAAATATCAATAAGATAGCAACTTTGCGCAATGCGCGCGGAGCTAACAACCCTGATGTGGAAAAAGTGGCTACCGACTGCGAGGTCTTCGGAGCGCAGGGCATTACCGTGCACCCGCGTCCCGACGAACGTCATATCCGTCGCAGCGATGTGCTGGCACTTCGTTCGCGGTTGCGTACCGAGTTCAATATTGAGGGTTATCCCGACGAGCGTTTTATGGACTTGGTGCTGCGCGTGCGTCCCGAGCAAGTCACGCTTGTCCCGGATGCTCCGGATGCCATTACCAGCACCGGCGGATGGGACGTGAAAGCCAATTTTGACTTCTTGTGTTCCATAGTCGAGCGCTTGCACGAGGGTGGTATCCGCGTATCGATATTTGTCTACCCCGAGGAGGAAGACATCCGTGCCGCCGCACGCACGGGTGCCGATCGTATCGAGCTGTACACCAAGCCATATGCTGATATGTATCCCAAGGATCCGGAAGCCGCCGTTGCCCCGTATGTCGCAGCGTCCACCGTGGCACACAACTGTGGCCTGGGTGTCAATGCCGGCCATGATTTGTCTCTTGAGAACCTGGCATATTTCCATCGGGCTATGCCTTACCTCAACGAGGTGTCCATAGGCCATGCGCTGATATGTGATGCCTTGTATCTTGGGCTGCAAACCACCATACAGCGCTACCTCGAATGTCTAAAGTGACAGGTTGTGCCTGCTTGGCGACTGAAATCGTGGAAACCATTCCGAAACTAAGGAAGAAAAACCGAGGCTTATGGTAACCATCGAGGATAAAGATAGACCAAAAGAAACAACAACTAACCGCACACAATACACCATCTGAAAAAAATGATACTGTTAGACACTGCAACCGCTGCCCTACCTGAGAGCCTGTCACTTTGGGATTTATGTCTTTCGGGAGGTTGGATTATGATTGCTTTGGCCGTGCTGCTGCTTGTAGGCGTGTACATCGCCATCGAGCGAGCCATCATAGTAGCCAAGGCCTCACACCAGGACGAGACGTTTATGAAACGCATACGCGACTATATCCATGACGGCGAGATAGATGCCGCCAAGGAATTGTGCCGTAACTCGGATACCCCGTACGGAAGACTTATCGGCAAGGGCATCTCGCGCATCGGACGCCCGATGAATGATGTACTTGTAACCATCGAGAATACCGGCAATATGGAGATTGCCTCACTATCAAAGGGTTTGCCCTGGCTGGCCACCATTGCCGGAGCCGCCCCTATGCTCGGCTTTCTGGGTACAGTCATCGGTATGGTCGAGTCGTTCTACGCCATCGCTGCCAGTGGCAACAGCGCCCAAATAGGCGATTTTGCCGGAGGTATATATACCGCATTGGTGACCACTGTCGCCGGCCTTATCGTTGGTATCGTGGCCATGTTTGCTTACAATTACCTTGTGGCGCGTGTCAATAAGGTGATGAACATGCTTGAGGCACGCACCATGGAATTTATGGACTTGCTCAACGAGCCGGCCTAACCTTTCCTAAACCAACTAATGTTGCTTAAATACGCATCCAATGTCGCTTAAACGTCAACAAGAGATACTTTCCGGATTTTCAATGGCATCGATGACGGACGTTGTGTTCCTGCTGCTGGTGTTCTTCATGGTTACTTCGACATTTGTATTCCCCACGGCGCTCGAAGTCAATTTGCCGCAGAGTTCTGAGCAGACGCCGCTCAAGCCGGTGACGCGAGTGTTTATTCAGGCTGACGGAAGCCTTTGGGGGCAGTTCGGAGACGGCGAGCCTATGGCTATGCCATCGCAACAGGCTCTTGTAGATTTCCTTAAGGGAGTTAAGGAGCAGGCCCCCGAGACCGCCATTGCCGTTTTCGGCGATTCGGCAGTGCCCTATGGCGATGTCGTTGAGATTCTCAATCTCGGGGCTGCCAACGACTTGAAGATGGTGCTTGCCACCACCAAAAAGGACAATGCCGCCACTGCCGCTGTGAACGGTGACGCCCTGTCCGGACAGGCTGCCGCATCGGCTTCGGCCTCCAAGTCCGCTTCAACCACAGAGACAAGATAACCGAGCATGAACCAAGCACGCCACATAGCAGCCTTAGGCACCGTCGCCATAGCGGCGCTGGTGTGGTTATGGCTATGCCTCAGCCATCTGTCGCTGTCTCCGGACAAGGAATGGCCTCCACAGCCCGACCCGTATATTGAGCTGGCACAGGTGGAAGACTTGGTTGAGACCATACAGCTGCCTCCTACGTCCGTGCCTTCGCACCAACAGCAGGATGCAGCGGCGCAGACGCCCGAAGATATCGATAATCCGGCACGCCTCGCACCCGAAACCGGTACGGCTCTTGAGGACCGTGGCCCGGAAGGCAAACCTGCGCCGGTGATGACATCGAATCGCCCCTCTGATATACAGGTGGAGAATAAACAGCAACCCGAAAGAGCGGGGACTCCGGCAGACAACAAGCGCAAGGAAGAGCAGGCCACGGCACGCCGCACCCAATCGACGGTGGGTAATGCTTTCTCCAACGCTCGGCACAACGCCAACAACCGCAACGGTGACATCGGTAATGCCGGGCGTACTGATGGGAACCCGGCTTCGGCCGGTCCGGCCAATTCGCGGTCATCGTCTGTGGGTGTCAACCACGGACGCATTTCCGGCGGATGGGGTTTCCCGGGATATTCAAATAAAATACCTTCCAATAAAGTTGGAAGCGTGAAAATCGAGGCCCTCTTTGATGCCGATGGTGTTGTGACACAGGCCACGGTAATCGGCGGAGACGGCAATATCTCGGAAAGCACCAAGGAGGCGTGTCTGCGCGAAGTCAGGCGGCATAAATTTGCACACACAGGTACAGCCAACGCCGAGGGTGGCAGCGCCACCATCACCTTTGTGTTCAAAGACCCGAAATAGTTGTGTCGGGCCGAAGCGGGCATTGAAAGACACCCGGCTACGTGCGGCACATATAATATATAAGTAGGATACACATTATATAATAGGACATATTAGTATAGGACAAACAATGGGCGCCACGGCGTCCGAAACACAATATAGAAAATGACACAATACAAGCGCACCCTTATCACCGCAGCCTTGCCATATGCAAATGGCCCGGTACATATTGGCCACCTTGCCGGAGTGTATGTCCCGGCAGATATATATGCACGCTATCTGAGACTTAACGGTCGTCCGGTGGCTTTTATCTGCGGCTCGGACGAACACGGCGTGCCCATCACCATCAAGGCCAAGAAAGAGGGCGTGACGCCACAAGACATAGTAGACCGCTACCATAGTATAATAAAGAAGTCTTTCGAGGGCCTGGGTATATCTTTCGATATATATTCGCGTACCTCCTCGAAGATACATGAACAAACCGCTTCCGAATTCTTCAAACGCCTGTACGATAAAGGACAGTTTGTAGTCAAGACTTCCGAGCAGCTGTACGATGAAAAGGCACAACAATTCCTGGCTGACCGTTACGTCACCGGTGAATGTCCCCATTGCCACAACCCCCGAGCCTACGGCGACCAATGCGAAGCCTGCGGCACATCCCTATCTCCGGACGAGCTTATCAACCCCAAGAGCGCCATCACCGGTAGCACTCCGGTCAAACGTGAGACACGCCATTGGTACCTGCCTCTGGAGCGGTGGGAAGACTTCCTGCGCCATTGGATCTTGGACGGACACAAGGAATGGAAAACAAATGTCTACGGCCAATGCAAATCGTGGCTCGATATGGGTTTGCAGCCCCGTGCCGTCACGCGCGACCTCGATTGGGGCGTACCCGTACCGCTGGACGAGGCCAAAGGCAAGGTGCTGTACGTGTGGTTTGATGCGCCCATAGGATATATCTCTAACACCAAGGAATTATATCCCGATACATGGGAAACGTGGTGGAAAGATCCTGAAACGCGTTTGATACACTTCATAGGCAAGGATAATATCGTGTTCCACTGCATTATCTTCCCGACGATGCTTAAGGCTTACGATGACAATTTCAATTTGCCGGACAACGTGCCGGCCAATGAGTTCCTTAACCTCGAAGGCGACAAGATTTCGACATCGCGCAACTGGGCCATTTGGCTCAACGAGTATCTCGAGGATTTCCCCGGCAAGCAAGACGTGCTGCGCTATGTACTTACCGCTAACGCCCCCGAGACTAAGGATAACGACTTCACTTGGGCCGACTTCCAGTCTCGCAACAATAACGAGCTTGTGGCCATCGCCGGCAACTTTGTCAACCGTGCTGTGGTGCTGACTCACAAGTACTTTGACGGCATCGTTCCGGCCGCAGGAACACTCGAGGACGTAGATACAGCGCTCCAAGCCGACATTCTTCAAGCTAAAGACGCTCTCGAAGATTGTATAGAGCATTTCCACTTCCGCGATGCTCTGCGCGAGGCGATGAATATCGCACGCCTCGGCAACAAGTACCTGCAAGAAACCGAGCCATGGAAGCTGGCCAAGACCGACATGGCACGCGTAGCCACCATACTCAACCGCGCTCTCCGGATATGCGTTGACATGGCTATTGCTTTCGAACCGTTTATGCCCTTCACCTCCGCCAAGATTTGCAAGATGCTCGGCATCGCTAAACTTCAGTGGCAAGATCTCGGGAATGATATCCTGCCTGTCGGCGAAAAGATCGGCGAAGCCGAACTCCTCTTCGAAAAAATCGATGATGAGGCCATTCAGAAGCAGCTCAAGCGCCTTGAAGACATTCGCAAGGCCAACAGTATGGCTGCATGGCAGCCTGCGCCCTGTCAGCCCGAAGTGGATTTCGACACCTTTATGAAGGCCGACCTTCGCGTAGGCACTGTCAAGGCCTGTGAGCGTGTGCCCAAGGCCGACAAGTTGCTCAAATTTACTATCGATGACGGCACGGCAGACGGACGCACCATTGTCTCCGGTATTGCCAAGTACTACAATCCCGAAGATCTCGTAGGCCGTCAGGTATGTTTTATTGCCAACTTGCCCGTGCGCCGCTTGCGCGGAGTCGATTCGCAGGGCATGATACTGAGTGCCGAAGACGCCGACGGACGGCTTGTCGTCATAGGCCCGACGGGGCCGGTACATCCCGGCGCGTGCGTCAAATGACAATAGGATAAATCCGACGGTAGCATGACGGCGTTTACATCATGCTGCCGTCGGGAACAATATTTTCGACAATATTCCAAGCCATCAAATAGCCAATACCCATGTCCATGACCACCAAAAAACCGCGTATACTTATAGTGTATACCGGGGGCACCATCGGCATGATTGAAGATGCCGAGACCCACGCACTGCGTCCCTTCGATTTTACGCATCTGATGGATAATGTGCCCAAGGTAAAGAAACTTGACTACGAAATAGATAATATACAATTCAATCCGCCCATAGATTCCAGCGACATGAACTTGGAGCATTGGCGGCTGATAACGCGTTCGATAGTAGATAACTATGACCGCTATGACGGATTTGTTGTATTGCACGGCACGGACACCATGGCCTACACGGCCAGTGCGCTGTCTTTTATGCTGCAGGGCCTGAGCAAGCCGGTAATCATCACCGGCAGCCAGCTGCCAATAGGCGAAGTTCGCACCGATGGAGAGGAAAACCTCATTACCGCCCTGCAAATTGCCGCAGCCAAAGATCCTGACGGCTCCGGTCCGATGGTGCGCGAGGTAGCCATACTTTTCGAAAATTATTTGTGGCGCGGCAATCGCTCGACCAAGCGCAGTGCAGACAACTTTAATGCCTTTAAGAGCCATAACTATCCGGCACTTGCAAAGATTGGTCTGGGCATACACTTCGAGCCTAAGGCTCTGGCACGTCCGGCCGCAGGTACGACACTGCACCCGATGTACGAGATGGACCCCGCCGTCGTTGTAATAGACCTATATCCGGGATTGGATGCGCGTACGCTTGACCACCTGCTCAATACGCCCGGCATTCGCGGTGTCATACTGCGCACCTACGGGGCAGGCAATGGTCCCACGGACAGATGGTTTATGGATTGCATAAAGAATGGCATCGGTCGCGGCCTGGCCATACTGAATGTGACGCAGTGTGGTAACGGCGGCGTCCATGCCACACGTTATGTGGGCGGTGAGATGCTTTCCAGTATCGGCGTTGTTTCGGGACATGACCTTACATTTGAAGCGGCCATCACCAAGATGATGTTTTTGCTGGCGCAAGACCTTACAACCACTCAGCTCCGCTACCGTTTGGCCATCCCCCTCTGCGGCGAAATGTCCTATTGATTTGAGGAAACAAAACATAAACCTTAACGGCCATGTATTCGGCCACGGGTTGCGCAGAAAGGCATATGGGATAAAGGGGTGAATGCGGCAACAATGCAAATGTTGAAGTAGCGCATACTAAACGATAATAATACAATAAGGGCAGATGCCGACGGCATCTGCCCTTATTGTATTATTATATCGGATGATTATTCGGCTTCTTCGATGGTGGTAGCGCGGCCGAGGGCTGCGTACTTGTCACCGAGGTCTACGAGGTTGGCGTTGTCAATCTTGACATCGAGTTGCGACTCGGGCACGCCTTTGCGGATGAGCTGTTTCTTGACACCGTTTACGCGGTTCCAGCGCAGGCGCTCGTTGATTTTGTCATTACCGGTATAGTTGTCTGCCCATCCGGTGATGACGTACTTCTTGTCGGGGTTGTCCTTCATTACGCCGGCTACTGCTTCAAGCAGTCCTACGTCTTTCTTTGTCAGACGGAAGATGTTGATGGGGTAGTAGATGGTGGCCAGAGGAGCTTTTTCGACCACGGGCTCGGGAACGGGCTTGTTGAGGCAATCCTTGAGCTGGTCTTCAAGGTCTTTGATGCGGTCGTTGGCAGCCTGGAGGCGTGCACGGTATGCATCGCAGTTTTCGGCGGGAGGACATACTGGAATGACGGGTGCGCTCCATTCACGCTTGTTGAAGAGATAGGTCACGCCCAGAAATGCTGCCAAATCGTGGCTTGTACGGTTCCAGCCATCGCCTTCTTCGTCCTTGTGGTTGTCAATGCCGCTATAGCGGATGTCCAGAGACAGGTGAACTTGGTCGCTGAGGCGGAAGTCGTTGATAAGGCCGGCGCGGAATACGAGCACGCGGTCTTGGTTGCGCTTGTATCCGTTGGATTTGATGACATTGCCTCTTGCATCGGTGGTGTAATCCTTGGTGAATGTCCAGTAACCGCCTGCGCCTGCATAGAAGATGGCGTTGTAGCGGCGTCCGGGATGGTATCCGCACCACCAGTTGGTGAGGTTGAGCATTGCGTCAAATACGGGACCTACTTGGTTGAATTTCTGCTTGTACTTGCCTTCTACGAGTGGCTCGTCAAGTTTGCAGTCTTCGGTGCGAATATCTGACAGACCTTTGAGAGTCATGTAGTTGGCGCCGATGCGCAGGGCGATGATGGGCGAGAACCATTTGCCGACATAAAGTCCGGCAGCCGGAGCGAAGCGATCCCATGTCTTACGGTCGCTGTCGCCGTGCGAGAAGTAGATGTTGGCACCACCTTCGGCGGTGATAAACCAGTTGTCTTTAAAACGGTTGAAGAGGTAGCCTTGGCCGGGATCTTCCACGTAGGTGATTTCCTGCTGTGCAGCCTCTTGTGCCCATGCGGAGGCGCTGAAAAGGCCGGCGCATGCAATTGCTAATAGCGTAGCTTTTTTCATTGAGGTTGAGGTTTTATGGTTTGTGTTATTTGTATTTGTATTTCTTTTATTTGTTGGAAAATAGCATTCTGAGTACAGTGCTTGTTTCAAGTCGCTAAATTACTCATTTTTTTGAATTGGGCTTAATAAATTTTAAGAAAAACGTCCAAGTGCTTTGTTTTTACCTTTTTTTTGTGGTTTTGCGGTTTGTTCGGGTGGTTTTTGCAGCGTAAATAGGGGAAGTCCGGACCGATTTTTAAGGGAGTATCGGTCGTTGGAGAGCGTTAGTGGAATGTGTCTGAGAGCTTTTGCACCGGTGGACCGACAGTAGGGTTGCGCGGCCCCCAATTGTTTTTTGAGCGCAACAATTCGTATAGTATTCCGCCGACATCGATGCCTATGGATTGTCCGCCGAGCATAAAGTACGGTTCGAGCATGGGGCGCGTCTCCCATTGGCCGGAGAGCATTGAGCGTTCGCTACGCATGCCCATGCGTACTCCCCATTTTCGGGCAAAGCGGTAGTCGAGGAAGGCCCCTATGGAGGGGGTGTCGTAGTACCCGGCCAGTGCCGGTTGCGGCATTCCGCCGCCGGAGAAGTATCCGCCGAAGGCTGTAATACTCCATTTGTCATTGAAACGATAGGTTATATCTCCGCCGAAGCCCCATCGGGTGTCCAGGCCGCAGAAGTGTCCGTATTTGGAGACATTGCCGTGGATGTGCAGCGACAATGCGCCGAAGTCTTGGCGGAGGTTGAGCGCTCCCGATTCGACACCCATCGTCCCGGGCAAGGACGTTGTAGCGCCGGAGGCGTATAATGAGCCTGTGTCCCATCTGTATATGGGTGCGATACCGGGAGCGTAGGGATAGGTGCGGTAGGTATACGCGGCGGGGTTGACGGGCGGCAGCTGTCGGTCTTCTATAGTGGCGCGTCGGTAGTAGGAGGCGTTAACTATGGTCTCGGGCTGAGACGGCTGGATGGTGGATGTGGGGACGTAATTGGCGGTGTCGATGGGTGCCGTCATCTGTATTCGAGGCGTGCGTAGGCTGTCCGGCAATTCGTTTTCGGCGAATGTCGGCATGGCTGTCGCCAGTGCGGCTAATATGGCTGCTGTCAGGTGTCCGGGTCTCATCGTGAGATGGTGTTTGGTGTGTTCAACCGCTTGTAGCGCAAATTTAGGTATTTTTTTTGAAATGCCAACATTCTGAGTGATAAATTTTTGAAATTGTGTGCTTGATAGTCTGTATCTGTAGTGATGGCGGATATTGTGTTATGTTGAGTGGTGGCTGCGGGCGCTATGTGTTGCGCTGTTCCGGGATTGGTGGAGACGATACAGAGACAGCGGATGGACGGCGAATAAAAGCCGTCCATCCGCTGTCGTGTTTTCGAGGATGGGGTGTCAGAGTTTGCTGACGATGTCGCGTGTGTCGCGTGCAATCATCAGTTCCTCGTCGGTAGGTACGACTACGACCTTGACGGCCGAGTCGTCTGTGGAGAGGACTGTCTCGGTGCCGCGGGTACGGGCGTTAAGTTCCTCGTCGATTTTGACGCCTATGAATGCCAGGGGACGGCATACGTCGGCGCGTAGTCCGGTCTGGTTTTCGCCCACGCCGCCGGTGAATACTATGATATCTACGCCGCCCATCTCGGCTGCGTAAGCGCCGATATACTTGATGATGCGCTGTTGGTACATTTCGAGGGCTAAGATGGCGCGAGGGTTGCCTTCGCTGACGGCCTTTTCGAGTTCGCGCATATCGGAGCTGACGCCGCTGACGCCTTGGACGCCCGATTCTTTATTGATGATGCGTTGTAGGTCGGCGGAGGTATATCCGTGTTTTTCCATCAGGAAAGTCAGGACTCCGGGGTCTACATCGCCCACGCGCGTACCCATCATAAGGCCTTCGGTAGGAGTCAGGCCCATAGATGTATCCACGCTTTTGCCGTGGTCTACGGCCGTAATGCTGCCGCCGTTGCCTATATGGCAGGTGATGATGCGTTTGTCGGCGATGTCACAGCCCAGGATTTGGCATACGCGCTGGCTGACATAGCGGTGGCTGGTGCCGTGGAAACCGTAGCGGCGCACGCCGTCTTCCTCGTAGAAGCGATAGGGCAGGGGATAGATGTACGATTTGGCGGGCATCGTCTGGTGGAATGCGGTGTCGAAGACGCCTACCTGTGGCACGTCGGGCAGTATGGCTTCAACGGCTTCAACGCCGGTCATATTGGCGGGGTTGTGTAGCGGAGCCAGGATATAGCATTGGCGTACCATGTCTTTGACTGCTTCGTCGATGAGGACGCTTTTGTTGAATTTTTCGCCGCCGTGTACCAGCCGGTGGCCTACAGCCTGAATTTGGCTATAGTCTTTGATACATCCTTCGGTGGGGTCGGTGAGCAGGTCGAGTATGGCCTTGACCGAGCCTTTATGGTCTGCGTGGCCTAATTGGCGTATGCTTTTGCCGCCTTCAGTGTTGCGGTATTTGAGGAATGTGTCGGTCATTCCCACTTTTTCGACACCGCCTTCGGCGAGGGCTGTCTCGGTGTCTGTGTCTATGAGCTTGTATTTGACGGATGACGATCCGCAGTTGAGCACTAATATAAGCATAGTTGTATGTATTGAGTGGTGGCGGTTCGGGGTCGTCGCGGTGTGCGCAGATCCCGGCTCGCGAGTGTGATTTATTGTTGTTTCAGTCCTATGGCCTGGTTGCAGGTGATGATTATTGTCTTGTATATGTCTTCGGGGAAGCATCCGCGCGAAAGGTCGTTGACCGGAGCGGCGAGGCCTTGGAGGATGGGGCCTACGGCTTGTACTCCGCCGAGACGTTGTACCAATTTGTAGCAGATGTTGCCGACGCTCAAGTTGGGGAATACCAGGACGTTGGCTCGTCCGCTCAGGGACGATCCGGGAGCTTTGGAAGCGGCCACTCCGGGGACTATGGCTGCATCGGCTTGCAGTTCGCCGTCTATTATCAGCTCAGGCGCCATTTGTCGGGCAAGAGCTGTGGCTTCGATGACTTTGTCTGCGGCCGGGTCATGGGCGCTGCCTTTGGTGGAGAAGGACAGCATGGCCACGCGCGGAGTGATGCCAGCTACATCGCGGGCGGTGGCGGCGGTGCTGACGGCTATGTCGGCGAGTTGTTCGGCATCGGGTTCGGGCACTACGGCGCAGTCTGCAAATACCATGATGCCGTCTGTGCCGAAAGGCGAGCCCTCGGGCAGCAGCATTACAAATGCTCCGGACACCACCTTGATGCCCTTGCGTGTCTTGATGACTTGGAAGGCGGCACGCAGCACGTTGGCTGTGGTGTTCATGGCTCCGGCCACCTGCCCGTCTGCATCACCGGCTTTCACCATAAGACAGCCGAGGTACAGCGGATTGGCTGTTGTCAGTCGGGATTCCTCTTCGGTCATGCCCTTGGAACGACGCAGCTCCAGCAGCAGGGGGGCGTATCGGTCGATGACGGCTTCGTCGGCGGGATTGACGATGGTTGCTTGCGAAATTTCGGGGAGGTTCATTTCGGTGGCCATACGATGTATCTCGGCCGGGTCGCCGATAAGGATGATGTCGGCCAGGGCGTCAGCGATGATGCGGTTGGCGGCATTGAGAGTGCGCGGTTCGGTACCCTCGGGGAGTACTATGCGCCGGCGATGTGTGCGAGCGTTGCTTGTGAGTTTTTCAAACAGTGTCATGATGACGTATGTATGTTTTGGTTTGAACGGATTTGCTTTTGCTATGCTGTTGCAAAGGTACGAATTTTCTTCCGTATAGTGTCTATCGAGGTTGTAGCGTCTCCGGTTATACGTAGCACACCTCTGCCACAACGTTCTGCGGCAGAGGTGTATTGCTTGCGTTAGGGCGTAGATAGCATTATCTGATGCTCGTGCACTATACGCCGTTTTTCGTAAGCTCTACTCAACGCAGAACCTTGGTGCAGCGGCGAGTCCCGTTGCTGTAGACGTCCGTGCGGATGGTGATGCCGCGCTCGGCCGGCGCTTCGAGACATCTGCCGTACAGGTCGTGATACTCGGTGGCAACGACTTGAGCCTCGTCCGCCGCCACGTCATTCACGCCATCCTCTATTGCCATTATTTTTTCAAAGCGCCCCCATTCAGGATCAGATTTATATGCATCTATGGATGCTTTGGGGACAAACAAGGTTGCTCGGTCATACATTCCCGGAGAGTCCACTCCATCATATGAAGCTAAGCGGAACGCATTCACAGCTACCTTCGGTGGTATAACGTTGTCACTGACTATGCAGCGTATTTTGTAGCTATATGGACAAAAAGACTCTCCTAAGATTTCTCGCTCAGTGTCTCCTGTCAGGCGCTTAATGCTAAGGCAGATAAGTTCTGTGGCAGTCATACTGTACGATTGGAAAGTGGCCGATCCGGGTAGTACAAGGGTATCATTACCACACCACAGCGAATAGCGGCTACAGTTTTGGACCCCATCTTCCAGATACAACATCTTCGCCCCGACCTGAGCGTCATAATAGACCTGCTTGACAGACCCCGGTACGCGCAAGGTGTCGGTTTGATACGCTATATGTCCGAGGCCTTGCAGCGTTGATGGCAGGAATATGTTTTTGATATTGGCCCTGGCGCCTCCTATTTCGGCAACCATCCGTATCCCTTCGGGGAGTATCAGTCCCTCAAGTTTCTCAATGCATTCCGGAATGGTAGTCAACGATGTAAACCCTATAACCGGGTAAGAGATTTCTTCTATAGTCACGTTTGAAGGAACGGCCACAATGCCTGTAAAAGTCAACTTCGGGTTGTCTGACGGCATTACGAATGCGCCGCTGTAGGAGACTCCATCTATCGAAAGCTTATCTATACAGTAACAAAAACCTCCCACTTCGTATCGTTTGCTGTCTATGATGTCTTCCGTGTGTGCCGGTTCTGACGCCGCCAATGTACCGGCAGCAAGTATACACATCATTATTATTGTTGCTGTCCTATGTTTCATAATTCTCATAGCTTAATTAGTTTATACGTGTCGACTATCTCATTATTAACCATCAAGGCAATTACATACACACCATTAGAAAGCCCGGATAGGTATAGTGTTTGCTGGTTGTCCTGCGGGCCGAAAGCCGTGGGCACAGTATAGCTATTATTGTACAAATCCCTAATACCTATCGTTATTGCGTTTTGACTATCGCGATTGTAATAGGTTACGACAGCCGTCTGTGAGCCGGTTTCGTAGGCTACATTGGTGATTCTTGCAAGAGGCGCGGGCAGTACTAAGTCGCTTGTAGAGACCTGTCTTATGTAGGGGATCTTCCCTGGTCCTGATATCGACACTACCACACTTTTACCTTCAGCCAATGGATATTCCACGCCGGATGTCGTGGCTTGATATGTTTTTATTGAACCTATAGCCGGATTCTCGAAAACAACTCTTGCAGGCAATTCATTCTCTGAAAGTCCTACATATAGCTTGCCGCCAAGATAGTTCATATCAACGGATTCAAAACGAGTTGGCTTATGCGCATTGAAATATAGGCTTGGATCTCCGAATATGTGAAAACCTGCACGTGAAATCTCGGCACAAGCGTCGGCTTCAACAAAATCTACATCCCAATAACCACCTCCCTGCACTTCCTCTAATCGAAACAGTCCCCTGCTTAGTATTTCTTTTAGTTGCGTATAGGATTTATCATTCTTTTCTGTACCATTCCATCCGGTCGTAACATATGCATTAGGCCAAATGGCGTCAATAAAGCCGATTAGCAACGCATCTGAGGCTCCAAGTCTTGTTTGGCTTGTCGAGGCAAACACGGCAATTGCTCCACTTGCACGCCTTGACAACTCAGCAGAAAGATTGTTTATGTATGTATGTTCACCCGTGTTGCATCCAATGCCAAATATCAGCGGATTGTGATTATTAGTCAGATGTTGGCAGGCATAATAGTCAAAATCGAATGCCGGCCATCCATCAATATTTCCATGTCCGTTATATACGCCAAGATTTACTCCGTCATTAAAAGCATTAATAATGTCTTGCTTTGTACCATCCCAAGCAAATGTCGGTTTCCGAAGGTAGTCCGGCAGAGTGTCTCCGTCTTGGCTTATCCAAGGATAGTTATAATAATTTGGATACCACAGCACCGGGTCTTGGCCCTCATCCGTAGTGTATATTCGCTGAACATCCTTATTGTGTCGTAGCAAGATATCTCTAACATCTTCCAATGTCGGTATAAACCTATCGGGCACTTGCTTTCCCTTTTCATACCAGCACTTGCCACTTAAGAAAGCCTTCTTATAGAGTGCCTCGTCTTCGCTCGGTCGCTTTTCGTAGTCAATTATCTTCCGAATGGCAGTCATCGCCTGTTGAGCATTTGTGGCGCAAATGCGTCCATATCCTACAGATGGCAGACTGTTGTTGCCAAATAACATATATGGTAAATCAGTGGGCGTATCCCGGACTCCGGAAAGATAAAAGTGAGGGCACCATTTCTTCATCGAGATACCCGGTATAGCATTCTGGTTGCCCAAGATAAGCACATTTGTCAGGTTTTGTCTTCTATTGTATTGGCTTTTGATGACATTGTCAACTTTATCCGTAGTCCAATTCCAGTCTTCTACCACATATACGCGGTGCCCGAGATGTTTTTTCCATTCCTTCAGACTATCTGTTGCTTCCCGGTAGGCTGAACAAGATAGAACAAGATAATCCTCTGTAATATCCAAGGTGTCCGATATTATTGGGTCTATAACGACTTCTTCCGAAAAGTCCGATAATCGGCCAACTTCACTTTTTGTATAGGCATTGAAGGCGGCGGAACGCGTGACACCGGCGGCAGACTGTGTCTGTGCCTGCACGGTGTAGGCGATGTCGATATCGAGGGACGTGTAGACGCGCAGCACGCCCGTTGCACGGTCATACTTCATAGGCATCACCGTGATGGTGTATATCGGACGATCGCGGTAAGTCTGAGTATCGGTCACGCGTGCAAGGTCCGATGGCATAAAGCCCGAATAATCCACGCGTGCCACCGCGATTTGGTGCGGTTGACCGATGGAATCGTACTCTATCCGCGGATTATGGTCAAGATTGACCGGGATGTCGATGTACGTACTGTCGCGTACGATGATTTGCGGCGTTCCGCTGCCCTCTGGAGCAATGCGGAAAGCCTTGTAGGGTAGCGCCGGCAGTCCGGCAAAGGTGGTAGAGGATAGCCCGGGTACCGACACTCGGCATGTCCCGGCGACAGAGTCGGTGACAGTGCGGTCGATGCGGTTGAGAGTGAGCGAGGCGGATATGCCGTCATCTGTCTTGGACATCTGGAAATCGTAAGGGTCGGCATCCGGATTCGCGTTCGGTAGGACAAAGCCTCCAGGTGTGGCGGTCTGTGCATACGCACAGCACACGCCCAAAGCCACTGCTGTCAGCAGCGCTTTCATTCGTCGGGTGGTTTTGTTCATAATCAGGTGCTTTTTTTAAGATTGGTATTCTTTCTCTCTCTCTGTCCCCGGATGTCCAAGTGATTTCTAAGGGGCATTGGCGGGAGAGAGGATTTATTCACGGCAAATTTACACAACGATTTTCCGATATGCAAATTTTTTAATGGTTATTTTGTTGTTTAGTTGCTTATTTGTGAAAAGGAGTGACAGGTGTGTCGTAAATCAGGTGTATACGAACAAAAGCAATGAGGTTGGCGTTGTGACAATAGAGGCACGAAGGTGGCAGTTGCGGACAACGCGTGGCGCCGGTGTCTCGGAATGTTAAAAACTTATGGCAACAAGCATAAATAAAAATATGGGACGAAAACACAATCCAAAAAGATGTAGAGCCAAAGTCTCGCGCCATAGTCAGCTCGGGTTGCGATTTGCGGTCTGTGTGGCTGTACTTATAGGGTTGCTGATATTGTGGGCGACTTTTGCGAGTGCCGAGATGCCTCACGGCGTGTTCGAACGGTAGTGTTGCTCTGTATTGGTGTGGCGTGAGGATATCAAAATAGTGGACTCAATAGACCCAAAATCGTATATTCTACAGTGATACAGCCCCATTTGTATATAAACACCAAAGACATTCTGCCGGAGTGGACAGAATGTCTTTGAAGTCTTGGTTGTGTCGTAAGAGTGAGGGTCTTAAGCTTTCTTGACGCGACGCTCTTTGATACGAGCCTTTTTGCCGGTGAGACCACGCAGGTAGTACAGTTTGGCGCGGCGAACCTTGCCATACTTGTTGACTACGATGGAGTCGATGAACGGCGACTCGAGGGGGAAGATACGCTCAACGCCGATGTTGTCGGACATTTTGCGTACGGTGAAGCGCTTTTTGGCGCCTTCGCCCGAAATTTTGATAACCACACCACGGTATTGCTGGATACGTTCCTTATTACCTTCTTTGATGCGGTAGGCCACGGTGATGGTATCGCCGGGACCGAAATCGGGATGTTGCTTGCCACTGGCAAAAGCCTCTTCGGCAATCTTGATTAAATCCATTTTAGTTTTCTGAAAATTAAAATGTTAGCACTGACGCAACATTCGCGGGCTACCAAGTCCCGCCAGCGGTTACGCATATCGGGTGCAAAGGTACGATTTTTTCCGTTTCCACCCAAATGTTTTTTTGCTGACAATGTGCAATTTGGCTTTAGATGCGATATTTTGCCCGATGCGGCGAATAAGGGAACGGTCGATTTTGACGACTTTGGGTTTTTATTTACCTTTGCAATAAATATGGCGCGTGCGTCTGACCGTGGACTGAGAACACAATGCCGCGCCTGATTGTTGAGCATATATGAAGCCAAGTACGGCATTGCAGACCGATACGGATATACAGCCGACGCCGATGCCAGCTCGAAACATGGCACGCACGGTGGTGAAGGTAATGTTGTGGACACTGATGTCCATGATGCTGCTGGTCACCGGAATAGTCGTAGGCGTCTATTCGGTGTGGTGGCAGCGCGATGCGTTGTATGCTGCCGTCACCGCTGTCAATCGCCGACCCGGGACGCATCTCGAGGTAGGCGAGGCGAGGCTTATATTCCCGCTTCGTGTCAAGGTTCGCGACATGTCGCTGGTGCAAAACGGCGACACTATGATTCGTCTCGGGGCGGCGGATGCAGACGTACGACTTCGGCCCTTGCTTGACGGACGTGTAGATGTGGGCGAGGCATTATTGTCAAAGGCACTATATCGCATAGGGTCGCGAGACAGTGCGACGTGTATAGTCCTTAGCGCCGAGCACATAGACGCAGCGCCGCTGTCCGTATCTCTTGGAGACACCTTGCGCATACGCCTCGAGCGCGGATCCTTGGCCGGAACTTTGGTGGACATGTATATCAATCCTGTGGATACGGCTGCGCCCAAACCATCGTCCGAGCCCTCGCCCCTGCTCATAGAGGTGGAACATCTGGCCTTGTCGAATTTCGCCTATCGTATGAATATGCTTCCGGCGATAGATACTTTGCAGACGGTGATAAGCCGTGGAATGATTTCCGATGTACGCATAGACATTGCCGGGCAAACCGTTGAAGTCGGCGACATCGGCGGCAGTGGCCTCAATGTGGCATATATAGCGCCCGATCAGGCCACTGTGGAGCGCTTGGCTGCTCTGCCGGCCAAAGTCGATACCATATCAGCGCCCTCTGCGCCGTGGACGGTGAAAGTCGATGGGATACATTTTGACAGAAGCAAGGCACTGTACACTACGTGCGGCTTGCGCCCTCAACCCGGTCTGGATTTCGGGTATATTGCAGTGGATTCGATGAGCCTTGACATTGAAGGGTTTTACAATCGAGCCTCCGAAGTGCGTGTCCCGTTGTGTATCAGCGGTCGCGAACGCTCCGGCATCGTTTTGCATACAGACGGCACGTTGGCTATAGATAGTGCCGCCCTGCGATTGCAGCACTTTGACTTGAAAACTTCGGGTGGAACGGCTATGGACTTTAATGTCACACTCGGCACCGACTCCGAGCAAAGTATAAGCGTAGACATCGCGCCCTCCAAGGTTGCGGTCAGTGACTTGGCATGTATGTTCCCCGACTTCGACAACTATCTGCAGCCTTTGCGCAAGGACACGCGCGTAGCTTTGGCCGCCGAGGTCACCGGAAGTATGAACAATCCCGATATCGGACACTTGTCACTACATGTCCCCGGAGCATTGAGACTTGACGGCGGCGGACGACTGCACAATGTGCTGACACCTGAGCGTATGACCGGCAGTATAGACCTTTCAGGAAAACTCGGGGACATCGACCCATGGCTGCGCCTTGTTATGGGACCCGATGCCGGGGTGCGCATTCCGCCCATGGACGTCAAGGCCGGCATCGATTTCGGCAATGGCGCATACAACGGCAACTTGCAAGCCACCACCTCCGCCGGCCAATTGGCCCTTGACGGAAATTTCAACGGACGCGGCAAAGCGTATGACATACAGCTGGACGCATACCAATTCCCGATAGACGCTTTTATGCCATCGTTGGGCATTTCGGACGTCACGGTCGGCATCAATGCCAAGGGTCGCGGCCTGGACATAATGTCGCCGCATACATCGGCCGATATAGACCTTGACTTGGCGGACATCACCTATAACGGCGACCGCTTGACGGATATAGGAGGGACGCTGCATGTTGCCGACGGAATGGCCATATTGCGCATCGACTCGCACAATACCACGGCCGATTTCTCCATCGAAGGTTCGGGCAATATACAAGGAAGCCGTTACAATTGGATAGCTGCCATCGACGGCCGACATATAGACTTGATGTCGCTCAAGGTCGGCAACACCCCGGCTACGATGAGTATCAATGCAGACATAAGTGCTGACATCGATGCCGCCAATCCGCTGCTGCTGGATGCTTCGGTGGATTTGCGCGACTTTGTGTATGCTCACGAAGGTGGAACAATGACAGTGGATCGCGTGCGTGCGCGGCTTGCCGCTTCCGACACCACGGTCAATCTTAATGTTAGCAACCGTGACCTCTTTGCCCTGTTCAGTGCCCCTACCGGGTTGCGCGAGGTTCTGGCTCACAGCGACTCGCTTATGACGACCCTTGCCGCCCAATTCGAGCGGCGTCGCATAGACATTCCCGAGGTGCAGCGTGCATTGCCGCGCTTCGAACTCGATGTCCAGGCCGGCAACAACAATATGCTCACTCAGGTATTGGCCGACAACCACATGGGCTTTGACAATATGCGTCTGCGAGCTTATAACGACACCGTCATGGCTTTGGATGGTGACGTCCTCGGCTTTTTCACCGGAGACACTCGTCTCGATTCGGTAGACCTCGAGATACACCAGCATGGCGACCATCTCCATTACGGGGCAAAGATACGCAACCTTCCCGGTACGCTCGATGCATGGGCTGCCGTGGATCTCACAGGTTTTTTCCGCCCCGGACGTTTGGGCATCAATGTCAACCAACGCAACATCAAGGGACAGACCGGTTTCCTTGTGGGAGGAGAAATCGAGCTCAATGCCGATTCGACAGCCACGTTGCACATCACGCCTCTCAATCCTACTATCGGCTACCAGCAATGGACTGCTAATGAGGGCAATTTTATACGCTATTACTATGCCACAAAGCATATAGACGCCGATTTGCATATGCGTAGTGCCACAAGTTCGCTGGCTCTGTACAGCGAGCATGCTCATGAACATGACAATGCTATGCACGGAGCCGATGAAGACCTCGTGGTCAAGGTCAGTGACATACGTCTGCAAGACTGGATAGCACTCAACCCCTTTGCACCGCCCGTCAAGGGGAATATTTCGGCCGACATACGTGTCAACCGCCTAAACAACGCACTCAACGGCGAAGGACAACTATCCCTCGCCGGGCTGACCTACGGGCGCGAAAAAGTGGGAGACATACGTGCCGATTTCGACTTGGTGACACAACGCTCGGGATTGTTGCGCACCAATGTCGATTTATGGGTCAACGGCACCAAGACGGTGACTTTGGCCGGCGCCCTCAACGACTCGACGCGCACTTCGCCCTTCAATATGGATCTGACAATGATACATTTCCCGTTGTCCACGTGTAATGCCTTCCTGCCGGGAGTGGCCAAATTATCAGGCACTCTCAACGGGCGCATGGATGTCAGCGGTGACAGCGACCATCCTCAGTTGGATGGCAATCTGCAATTTGACAAAGCCGCCATCAATGTCAATATGCTGGGCACGACCTTTGCCATAAGCGACACCCCTATACCCATAGAAAAAAGCATTGTACGGCTGAATGGTTTCGCCATTAGCGGCTGTAACGAAAATCCGCTGACCATCAACGGTAAAGTTGACATAAGCGACATGTCTCGGATGCCTATGGACTTGACTATGAAGGCTCGCAATATGCAGATAGTCAAGAGTACACGTGCCGCCAAGGGCGCCGATGTATACGGCAAGGCTTATGTGGATATTGACGCTAAAGCACGCGGTGATATGTCCGTGCTCAAAACCTCGGGCTCGCTGAGCGTGCTTGCACCCAGCAACTTTACTTATATTATGCCCGATGCCGTCAACGCCATACAGAACCAATCGGTGGAAGATATGGTGCATTTTGTCAACTTCAACGACTCGGCGGCTATGGCTCGTGCCGACTCGGTGGCGCCGCGCGAAGGTACGGCTCTGTTTGTTGACTTCGCACTCAATATCAATAACGGCACCACCATCGGCGTAGATCTGAGTACTGATGGCAAAAACCGTTTGCAACTCAATACACAAGGGTCGTTGTCGTTTTCGATGAATCCCATGAACAGCGGTCGTATGGTAGGACGCCTAAATATCTTGGACGGATATATACGATATACGCCGCCGCTGATGTCCGAAAAGAAGTTCGCTTTCGATGAGGAAAGCTACGTGGCCTTCACCGGCGATATGCTCAATCCTCGTCTCAATATCAAGGGCGTTGACCGGATTCGCGCCAATGTCACTCAGGAAGGACAAAATTCGCGGCTGATCAACTTCGATGTCTCGCTCGATGTCACCGGAACGCTTGACCGCATGGAAGTGGCCTTCGATCTGGCTACGGACGATGATATCACCGTGGCCAACGAATTAGCCTCCATGTCTGCCGGTCAGCGAGCCAACGAGGCCATGAACCTGCTGCTGTACAACGTCTATACCGGTCCGGGTACCAAGGCCAATGCAGCACTCAATGCCAATCCTCTCTACTCCTTCCTGTCTTCGCAACTCAATTCGTGGGCATCCAAGGCCATCAAGGGCGTGGACCTAAGTTTCGGCATCGATTCGTATGACCGCACCACGCGTACCGGAACTTCGCAGACCACTCAATACTCGTACAACATCTCCAAGTCGTTGTTTGACGAGCGTTTCCGCATAGCCATCGGCGGCAACTACTCCACTGATGCGGATGCGGACGAAAACTTGTCGCGCAACATCATCTCGGATATTTCCATAGAGTACTACCTCAACAATGCACACACCACCTACGTCCGCATATTCAGGCACACCGGCTACGAGAGCATCCTCGAAGGCGAGATTACGCAGACCGGCGTCGGATTTGTGTATCGTCGCAAGATACGCCGCCTGTCCGACATGTTCCGCTTCGGCCGCCGCAAGGATAAGGATAAAGAGACGGACAAAGACAAAGATAAAGAAGCGAAAACCCAAGGCGGCCTGATACCGGCGGCCGCGACGCCCGAAACCAAGGATTCCATACCTGCAGACAATGTTCCACTTCAGAAATAATATTATAATATATATATTGGCCGGCATGATGCTGACGGTGTGGTCGTGTTCGACTACGCGGCGCATTGATGAGGGCGAATTGCTGTATTGCGGCGTCTCGAGGGTGGAAATTGTGCCCGACAGCGGTGCTCACTTCAGCGCCGGAGTACGCAGCGCCGTCAAGGAAGCTGTGGATGTCCCCCCGAATAATTACTGGAAGTTGGTGGGGTGGCACTATCCGTTCCCGCTGGGGCTGTGGGTGTACAACAACTGGCCGCGTGCCGAGAAGGGCTTCAAGCACTGGATTTACGAAAAACTTGTCGAGGATCCCGTACTTATCTCGGACGTCCGTCCGGAGGTGCGTACTCAGATGGTCGAGCAGATATTGCAAAACAACGGATACTTCCGCGGTAAGGCGACATATACCATGCTGCCAAAGAAAAATCCGCGCAAGGTTTCCGTAGCCTACGACATCACCACCGGTCCGGCGTTTACTTTCAATGATATTGAGACACCGCCGGATACTTCCGAGCTGGCACACAAGGTGGACTCGATAGCACGCAAGATTCCGTACTTGAAGCCCGGTAGCATCTACTCGGCCGACTCGCTGTCCATGGTGCGCAATATCATTGCCGATGGGCTGCGCAACAAGGGCTTCTACTATTTTCGACCCGAATTTATTGAGTATTTGGCCGATACGGTAAGCGTACGCGGCAAGGTCAATTTGCGCATAGTTCCGGCGGCCAATATCCCTCGTCAGCTGATGCAGTCCTACCGCACCGGTCGTGTCACTGTCACCGTATACCCCAATCGCGGGGCGCAATATGCCGATACGATACCCCTGAAAAATATGACATTGGTGCAGGTGAAGCCATCCAAGCTCAGGCCTTCGGTGATACAAGACAACGTCACCATTAAGCCCGGTCGTATTTTCTCGGTACGCAATATGGATCGCACTCAGTCGTATCTGGCGCGTTTAGGTATCTTCAAGTCCATCAATATCGAGCCGGTGCCGGATACGCTTGCTGCGCCCGGAACGCCTCCAACGCTGGATGTTAATATCGCCTGCACGTTGGATGTGCCACTCGAGGCCTCAGTCGAAGTCAACGCCTCCTCCAAAAGCAACTCATACATCGGTCCCGGGCTGGTGTTGGGACTGACGCACCGCAATATGTTTGGTGGCGGTGAACAACTTAATGCCTCGCTGACCGGTACTTACGAATGGCAGACGGGTAAGGAGCGCTCAAACCTTTTTAATAGCTACGAAATAGGGCTGACCACTTCGCTGTCGTTTCCGCGTCTGCTTGCGCCGTCTTTTGTGCGCCGTCGTCGTCGCCAGATTAACTGGACACGCTTTACCCTCAACGGTGACCTGCTCAACCGCCCGCACTACTTCAAGATGGGACAGCTCAACGCCTCGATGTCTTACGAATGGCTGGCTTCTCGCCATACCAACCTGACGTTCACACCCTTGAAACTGTCGTACACAAAGCTCATACACACCACCGAGGATTTTGACAAGATTATGGACGAAAATCCGGCTGTAGCCCAATCTTTCCGTTCGCAGTATGTCCCGCAGATGATTTTCGGCCTTAATTATGACCGCTATTACGACAGCGATAATCGACTGACTTGGACCTTCAACGTCCAAGAAGGCGGCAATATATTTTGGAGCGTATACAGTCTTTGCGGTGTCAAGGGTGAGAAGGAACTATTCGGGACTCCGTTCTCCCAGTTTATCAAAGGACAAACTCAGCTTGTGTACTCGCGGCGTCTCGGTCACGGCGACCATTGGCTGGTGATGCGCGGAGCTGTCGGTGCCGCCCATGCCTACGGCAATTCGTCACAAGTACCTTATGCCGAGCAGTTCTATTGCGGAGGCGCCAATAGCGTGCGTGCCTTTACAATACGTACCGTCGGCCCCGGATCATACCATGCTCCGGCAGATGCTTCAGGTCAGTACTTTGACCAAACCGGTACTTTCAAATTCGAGGCAAACATCGAGTACCGTTTTCCGCTGTATGGGTCGTTGCATGGCGCATTATTCCTCGACAGCGGAAATATTTGGTTGCTGAAGCCCGATGCACAGCGTCCCGGAGGAGTGCTGAAGGCGCGAGACTTCCTGCGCGATTTGGCGCTCGGCACCGGCGTGGGCATACGTCTGGATATTTCGATGCTTGTCGTGCGTCTCGACTGGGGCATAGGCCTTCATGCACCATACGACACCGGGTATAGCGGATACTTCAATCTCCACCGCTTCAAGGACGCCAATGCCCTGCACCTGGCCATAGGCTACCCCTTCTAAGCGGTCGTGCGATAGCGATAATGTGGTTCCCCATGGTTCCGGCGCAGTTGTTGAAGCATGGGTTGGGCCAATATTATGAGCGCAGCTTTTAATCGTTTGCCATCAAATACGAGCAATACTTGTTGAGCATATTTGATAGTGGCAGATCGCCTTTTTGATAACGTTCGGCATCGTGCGTCAGTATCCTTTCACTTATCTTTCGATGACCTTTGAATACGGCTTTGAGATATGATGTGCCATTCTCTTGGATAATACGCACATTGGAAAAATATTGCGTTAGATCCTCCGCATCATAGACAATAGAATAGCTCGGACGCTTGACTCCGGGAATATCCTCTATCAAGATGTTTTTGGCTACAAGGTCTTGTATGTCACGTATGGCGGTGTCTTTGGAGCACTTAGCTAACGAAGCCCAGGTCTTTGATGTTATCTTTGCTTCATAGCCGTCTAAGAAGAGATTGAGCATCTGTGTCTGTCGTTCTGTCATTGGTATGAGTCCTGCCTTCTGCCAGAAGAAGCTCTTGCTCAAGATGGTGGTGACGATGGCTTCTGCATTGTCCAAAGCATCAATCAATTTATTTATATACCATACCAGCCATTCCGTGATGTCGCCATCGCCACGTTGCATACGTTCCAGTATGTCGTAATAGTGTTTTTTATCCTTATTGATCTGAGATGAGATATTGTAGAAACGCAATTCGCTATTCTCTCCACGAGCCAAAAGCATGTCGGAGAGAATTCGAGCCAGTCGGCCATTGCCATCTTCGAAAGGATGAATGCATACAAACCAGAAGTGTGCTATGGCAGAACGGATGACGCTACCGACAGTATCTCCGCCATCAAACCATTCTATAAACTTTTGCATCTCGCTTTCTACACGATTAGGAGAAGGCGCTATATAATGTATCTTCTCTCTGCCGAACATACCGCTGACAATATGCTCCTCATTCGTGCGATACTGTTCAATCTCAATTTGTCGGCCTTCACTGAGACCGGTTTGAAAGAAAGCCGATTGCCAAGCGCATAGTTTCTCTTTACTGAGAGGTTGGTCATAGTTCTGGATCGCTTCGAGCATTACGCCCACTACTGAGTCAATATAGTGTGATGGTGCTGTGTATTTCACATTTTCTATTCCCAGCTTTTGGGCGATTGAGGAGCGCACTTGATCTTCGTTCAGATGTATGCCTTCTATCTCGGAAGAATATACCACATCATGTGTCAGGTTGTCTGCCATTGCCCTGAGTTTGCTGCCAAAGCCGAGCGAACTTAGTCTGCCGTAAAGCAGACCCTGTTTACGACAGACTATTTCCTGAATCTTTGATACTTCGGACGCATCCCAACGGAAGTTTGTCCAATTGTCACTTTCGTGTATATACATAAATGCTTTTATTTCATGTGCGACAATGAATGAGGCTAAACGTTGCATATTCTGCGACAAAATTAGCTAAATAACGCCTAATCACCAAATATTCTCATAAGAACGCCGCATAATTTGCGGCGTTCTTATGAGAATATCGTCGCATTTCTTGGCTTGGCTAAGCTCTTTTCGCTGTAATAGGTTTGATTAGCTGCGCCTCAACGAAATGTATCAAAATCGTTGACACGGTAGGGCCGCAATACATTGCGCCCGCGCAGTATAGGGGATAATGTATCAATTATCAGATTAATGGGTCGTGCCGACACGGGCGCTAGATATACCCCCCCCCCTACAAGCCATCTAAGGCCTGACCACCACGACACTCTCGGGCGATTAATGTCAAAGACAATGGAGACGATCATTAAGATAGACGGGGCCGAGTACCCCGTGCGTCAGACCATGGCCGCGCTTGTGGACTTCCGCGAGGCCACGGGCAAGGAGGCCTACGAGATTACGGGGCTGTCGGATGCGTGCCGTATGCTGTACTACCAAGTACGCGCTACGGCCGAGGCTGACGGACGCGCCTTTGATATGGACTTCCGCACATTTGCCCTGCGCGTGACGCCCGAGGACATACAGCGCTGGGGCGAGGCCGTCAACGCCGAGAATGCCAAAGGGTCAAAAAAAAAGACGACGGTGAAAAAATAGACATCTTGCGTTTGCAAGCATACGCTTTGACCGCCCTCGGGATGCCGCTCGACACGTTCAGGCGGCTAAGCCCGGGGGCGTTCGAGCTTTGTATGGAGGAGGATGCGAAGCGGCAACACGCGCAGGATTTGGCACGCTGGAATAGATTGCGCACAGCGTGTGCGATACTGATACAGCCGCACACTTCCAAGCGCGTAACGCCGCGGATGCTTATACCGCTGGAGGAGATAGACGCCCCGGCGAAGGCAGCGCCCAAGCGCGAGTACACGCCGTCGACACGCGAGCGAGTGGAGGAGCTGATGAGTAGATAGGAATAAAGACGAAAAAGGATATGCGTATAAGCAATTTGGAGAGAGCGACAATGCGTTTTTCGCGCCACCGGCACAGCGATGGCGGCATCGTAATATATGCCGAATTTGAGGATACGTATGGAGTAAGCCGTTGGCATCCGGTGCGGAATTTCGGCGACAATCAAAGCGAAGCATACTACTTTATGCGGTATGCTTACGAGTTGAAAGAGTCGCGATTAAGGATGCTCGTAGAAAGCTACGACCCTGAAGTGGTAGTCGTCAACGGTGACCGCAAATTCGGCGAGTTCAAAAAAATCAGGCGAAAGGAGGTGCCGCAATTCACCACGGGAGTCCGCAACTGCGGCCTTTCGTCATAGTATGGATAAGCCAAAAAAACGCTACAACACCTAAGAAGGCCAAGGGGTTATGCCACAAGAGCCACCACAATTTGCAGATTAAGTCCCAAATAGGATATATGAAAATATCTGCAAAGGTAACGTCCAATAATACGGTATGAAAGAGTGGCAACATATTGTTTACGGATAATTGTTTGTTGACGCAAATATAAGCAAACTGACGCATAACGAAGCATCACCAATTAAAAATAAGACATATTGACCAATAATAAGTAAAAATGGCAAAAAATATAACGATAAACTTTAAGACCGTATACGACGATAAGGGCATCAAGTCGGCCACTATGTCGCTGTCCGATTTGGAGAAAGTGGCCAAGAACGTGCAGAAGTCTGTAGATGCAGCAGGCGCAAAAATGGCCGCGTCATGGGCGGTAATGGCAGAGGGTTTCGGGCGAGTGAATGATATGATACAAAAGCTGGCTGCTTCATATGCCAATGCCGAACTGAACGCTACGCGCCTGGAGGTCATTATGCGTCAGCGTATGAAGTCCACGGACGAGGAAATTGCATCGATAAAGCGGCTGACGAGCGCACAGGCCGACCTCGGTATTATTTCGGCGGGGGTACAGCGTGCAGGGGCGCAACAGTTGGCCACGTTCCTGTATCAAAAATCATCGCTTGAGGTGCTTATCCCGGCGATGAATAACCTTGTGGCGCAGCAGCGCGGTTTTAGCGCTGAAGCCGGGGACGCCGTCAATGTGGCCAACCTTATGGGCAAGGCAATGATGGGTATGACCTCGGCACTGCGGCGCGTGGGTATCACGTTCACGGAAGCGCAGGAAGCGGCCATCAAGAACGGCAACGAGCAGGAGCGCGCGGCGATGTTGGCGCAGATTATCACCGACAATGTCGGCGAGATGAACGCGGCACTGGCCAAGACTGACGCCGGCAAACAGAAGCAGTTGGCAAACGAGATGGGCGCGCTCAAGGCGAAGATAGGGTCGTTGGTGTCGAGCGTAGCGCCGTACCTCAATGTCGGGGCGTCAATAGCCAATATGGCTATGGGCTTTATGTCGCTACGCAATGTCGTTGTTGCATTTTCGAGCAAAATCGGTTCTGCCTATATGGCTTTTGACGGCCTATTGCTCAAGACTATGCCTTTCACGGCGCGGATGAAGTGGGTGGGGGCTGCGTTAAGGATGTGCGGACTGAGCGCACTTAAAAAAACGCGCCTGTGCCATAAGCCGGACAGGCGCGTTGTGTATCCCGTGCCGCCGTGGGATGAGTACGGCGGCACGGGGATGCGGACGGGCGATCAGCTCTTACGTGCTATGTAAAAGGCATAACCGTAGTGCTGATGGAAACGGCTGAATATCTCGGCTTCGTGCCTCTGGTTGGCGACAAGTGCTTGCGCCGTCTTGTCGTCTCCGTAGCGCGACAGGAAGATGTCTTGCGCTTGCCGTTGGGGCTCGTAGAAGTTTGTAGTCCAGCATTTGTCCGGCAATACGAAAGCCGCCACGGGCGTGTATCCGCAGCGTTGTATTGCGGCTATATTGTCGGCTATATCGGTGATGCCGGGGTAGGCATCGTGCCAGAATGTCTCGACTTCGGCCGGACGTCTGTCGGTGAGCCAGGTGGCGTCGGTGACGGCGATATAGCCTCCGTCTTTGAGCATTGGGCGCCAAGAGCGCAGCCCGTTTTCAAAGCCGATGTTGTAGATGGCACCTTCGCACCACAGCAGGTCAAAAGACGCTTCAGCGTAGTCAAGTGCGTCCATAGATGCGGCTGCGGTGGTGATACGCTCGTACACTCCGGCGGCTTTGGCGCGCTCGGATAGTCGTGTCAGGAACTGTGGGAAAAGGTCGATGGCAGTGACGTGTGCCCCGGTATCGGCGGCCAGTAATAGCGTCGAACTGCCGGTGCCGCAGCCGATGTCGGCGATGCGGCTGCATGCATCAATATTCGGTACGAAGCTCAGGGCGCGGCGTGTGGCCTCATCGCTGCCCGGGCCTTGGCGGTCGATGGATGCGAAGTACTCGCATATAAGTGCGAAGTCAAAGTCGTGTATGGACAAATCGTCCTCGTTGTGCGATGTCCGGCCTTCGGGTTGTGAGGCCTTCGTGGGCTCGATTTCGGTTGCGTCGTTGCTGTTGCTGTCGATACGGTTGTTGCTTGTATTTGATTGGTACATTGTATTGTGAGCCTTTTTAGGTGATTTGTAAGTATATAACCATATCACAGTCGGAGGATCAATTGTCTTCCGATAGCGATAAATCTTTGTGTGCCGCGCGTCGGCAGTCACGCCTACGCGTCAGTCAATCACGCTACAATGTCCGTATGCTGTTTTGTCATGCGCTGCTAAGGTACGCATTTCTGCCTAATTTGCGAAATTATAGTTAGTTGTGCGTCGGGTGTCGATGCTGTAATTTGCGTACTATCAGGTGCTTATGCGGGCTAATGGGCGGCGGAGTTGCACTTTCGGTACGAGCGTTTCCCATTTTTTTGCCGAAACATTTGCCCAGGTCTGAATTTCACTGTAATTTCGCCGCCGAAATGGAAGACTCAATAAAAATCAACAAAGTATTGATTCGTAATCTTCAGATGGAAGATTATGAGCAGCTGTCGCAATCGTTTACGCGCGTATACGCTGACGGCAGCGATGTTTTTTGGACCCGCGAGCAGATTAAGAAGCTGATAGACATCTTCCCCGAGGGTCAGATAGTGACCGTCGTCGATGACAAGATTGTGGGCTGTGCCCTTTCGCTGATTGTCGATTACAATCTGGTGAAGAACGACCATACCTATGCACAGGTGACCGGCAACGAAACGTTTAGTACACACAATCCGCATGGCAATATTCTCTACGGTATAGAAGTGTTTATACATCCGCAGTATCGTGGATTGCGTCTCGCACGTCGTATGTACGAATACCGCAAGGACCTTTGCGAATCGCTCAATCTCAAGGCTATAATGTTTGGCGGACGCATCCCCAACTACTACAAATACGCCGACAAATTACGGCCAAAAGAGTATATAAACAAGGTGCGGCAGAAGGAAATCTTTGACCCGGTCTTGACATTCCAACTGTCCAATGACTTCCACGTGCGCAAGGTGATGCGCAACTATCTGCCTAACGATGAGGAGTCGAAGCACTATGCTTGCCTGCTGCAATGGGACAATATCTATTATCAAGCGCCGTCGCAGGACGTGGTAAGCAAAAAGACATCGGTGCGTGTGGGCTTGGTGCAGTGGCAGATGCGCTCGTACCATACCATAGACGACTTGTTCGAGCAGATTGAGTTTTTTGTTGATGCCGTGTCCGGCTACCAGAGTGACTTCATCCTATTCCCCGAATACTTCAATGCCCCGTTGATGTCGCGTTTCAACGATGAGAGCGAGTCGGAGGCGATACGCGGATTGGCACAATATACAGAGGAAATACGCAGCCGCTTTGTAAAGCTCGCCATAAGCTACAACATCAATATTATCACCGGGTCGATGCCGCAGTTGAAGGAGGACGGACGCCTATACAATGTGGGTTTCTTGTGTCGCCGCGACGGCTCGTACGAGTCGTATGAAAAAATACATGTTACACCTGACGAAATCAAAAGTTGGGGCCTGTGCGGAGGCAGCAAGATACAGACCTTTGAGACCGATTGCGCCCGTATAGGCATACTGATATGCTATGATGTTGAATTTCCCGAATTGTCGCGCTTGATGGCGGCCGAGGGCATGCAAATATTGTTTGTGCCTTTCTTGACGGACACACAAAACGCTTATTCGCGCGTCAAAGTGTGCGCACATGCGCGTGCCATCGAAAATGAATGCTACGTCGTCATTGCCGGAAGCGTGGGCAACCTGCCGCGCGTCCACAACATGGACATCCAATATGCCCAGTCGGGTGTGTTCACTCCCTGCGACTTCTATTTCCCCACCGACGGCACACGTGCCGAGGCCACTCCTAATACCGAGATGATACTCGTGAGTGACGTTGACCTCGACCGGCTCAACCACTTGCATACATACGGCAGCGTCAAGAATCTCAAAGATCGCCGCAACGACCTCTACGAGGTGCGCTTGAAAAAGTAGCCGCATCGTTGTATATACCACACACACAGAAGCGGGGTGTCAGGCTAATGAACCTACACCCCGCTTCTGTGTGCAGTCGCGTGTGACGCGTCATGTACGACTAAACAAGCGATATTGTTGTAATTCGGTCGGAGACTCCATCTCTTTCGAGATTGTGATCCGGACGCGATTCGAACGCGTGACCGTCTGCTTAGAAGGCAGATGCTCTATCCAGCTGAGCTACCGGACCATCGCTTTAGCGTCTTGCGGCGCTTAGGCGATGCAAAGTTAAGAATTTTTTGGAAGATAGCGCGCCGAGTGGGCATAGTTTTTGCATTGTATTAGGGGAAATGGCTGTTTGATGCCTGTGGCACGAACTTTCCGAGTGTATACGGCGTTTGATGGTCAGGAGAAAGTGCCGTAGTTCGGTCGCAAGAACGGTTCAAATGATCGAAAGAGGTGCAAAAGCGAGGCGCCCGAGTCCAAATAATACAAACAAGCAAAATATACTGATTATGAATGATTTCAATGAATTGATTAATGGTAGTAAGCCGGTACTTGTGGATTTTTATGCCACATGGTGCGGGCCGTGTCAGATGCAGGCTCCCATTCTTGAGGATGTCAAACAGCGTCTTGGCGACAGCGTTAGTGTCGTCAAAATTGATGTCGACCGCAATAGTGAGGCTGCGGCCATGTACAATGTGCGGTCGATACCGACTCTGATGCTTTTCAAAGATGGCAAACAGCTGTGGCGAGGCACCGGATTGCATCAAGCTGAGGATCTCATCGCCACGGTGCACGAGCATATAGGGTGATGTAGGCATATATGGCGTATGCACGCCTCTGCCGTCCTCAAAATATCCGGAACATAAAAGGCCCGACGGAATTGCCGCCGGGCCTTTTATGTCGGTATATGTGTCTGTGGCTTAGGGTAGAGCCAGGATGAGTGCCTGAGCGACGACTACGCGCAGGAACATCGTCAAGGGGTAGACGGTGGAGTAGGCCACGGCGGGTTCGTCGTTACCGGTGGTGTTGGTGGCGTATGCCAGGGCCGGGGGATCGGTGCATCCGCCGCTGAACATACCCATGATACTGAGGTAGTTGATGCCATATCGTCCGCGAGCAATAGCGCCGACAATTATCAGTGGTACCACGGTGATGATAAATCCCCAGATGACCCACCACATACCGGTGTAATTGAATACCGCTTCGACAAATCCTTTACCGGCCGAGATGCCTACGGATGCGAGGAAAAGACAGATGCCAAGTTCGCGCAGCAGCAGCGAGGCTGAAGAAGAGGTGTAGGTGACCAATTTGGCTTTGTAGCCGAAACGGCTGAGCAGTATGGCCACAACGAGCGGTCCTCCTGCAAGTCCGAGTTTCATGCCGTAGCCTATGTCGATGCTTCCGAGAATAATGCCGAGGATTATGCCCACGAATATGGTGATGAGGTTGGGCTGGTTGAGGCGCTTCATCGAGTTGCCCAGTCGGGAGGCCAAATGCTCGATGTCTTGCAGGTCGCCAACGACAGTGATACGGTCGCCCATTTGAAGGCGCAGGTTGGCCGTAGCCAGCAGGTCTACGCCGGCACGGTTGACACGTGTGCAGTTGAGCCGGTAGCCGTTGTGCAGACGCAGGCTACCAAGGGCCACGCCATCGAATTCGCTCTTGGTTATGACTATACGACGCGAGAATACCGGGGTCTGTGTCGCCTCCCAGTCGATATCCACTTCGTGGCCGAGGACGGCGCGGAAACATTCGACATCTTGCGCCGAGCATACGATCAGTAATATGTCTCCACTGTGTATTTGTGTCGATGATACCGGAATGACGACTTTGCCTTCGGCGTTCATTAGTCGCGATACCACGAAGTTGGCCGAAATGATGTTGTGTAGTTGCATCAGCGTCTGCCCTTCGACAAGGGCGTTAGTGACTTTCAGTGTCAAGATATATGGCTTGAGCTGGGAGTTGCGCTCGTCTTCTTCGATGATTTGCACTTCCTTGTCCACCTTGATGCGGAAGATGCTGCGTATGACCAGCATGGCGGCGATGATGCCAACAACGCCGAGGGGATAAGCGGCGGCATATCCTTGGGCCATGGTGTTGACCTGTGCACCGTCGCCGGTGAGCTCGGAGATAGTCTGCTGGGCGGCGGCAAGTCCGGGCGTATTGGTTACGGCGCCGCTCATGATGCCTACCAATGCGGCCTTATCGTTTACGTTGCCTAAGAAGTATATGCCTATGACTATAACAACGCTAATGCATATAGAAAGCACTGCAAGGCCGTTGAGGCGCATCCCGCCTTTTTTGAATGAAGAGAAAAAGCCCGGGCCGACTTGCAGGCCGATGGAGAAGATAAATAGTATCAGACCAAACTCACGAATAAATTTGAGGATGTTTTCATCGACGCAGTATCCGAACGATCCCATGACAATGCCTACAAACAGTACGAAAGTCACTCCAAGCGATATGCCGAACAATTTGCGCTTGCCCAGGTATATGCCGACGGCGATGACAAACGAGTAAAGCATCAGCGTGGATGCTATACTATTACTGCCGGGCGAAAAAAGCTCCTTAAAAAAATCCATATAATAAATATTGAGTATTGTTGCTGGTGCAAAAAACGAATGCAAAGGTACGACTAATTATTATAAGAACATCGCCCGTAAGTGAAAAAGTTATTGCTGTTCGATAAGATGGATATAGCAAAACTTCATGGCTCGGCTGCTGATAATCAGTGGGCAAGCCGAGAGTTTTACATCTCCAAGCCTCCTTCGTCAAAATAGATGGTTTCGGAGGTGCGCCGGAAGCTTCGGAAAGGATGTTTCCCCGTCCTTTTCCGGATTATAGAAAAGGTTGCGGAAGTCTCATAATAGACCTATGGGTCCGGTTTTATCGGACAGCAATAGAAATATATGCACCGACTAATTGCTTGCATCCT